>Ga0265780_10000035_pt1 | contig 288679 bp, 269 predicted proteins | sample P1T30metagenome_FD_192432 | JGI IMG/M metagenome (GOLD analysis project Ga0265780, IMG submission 192432) | Plant litter microbial communities from East Loma Ridge, Irvine, California - P1 T30 | ecosystem: Environmental > Terrestrial > Plant litter > Unclassified | place: USA: California...
GGGTGGTTTTAGCGGTGGGGCTCACCTGTTCCCATTCCGAACACAGAAGTTAAGCCCACCAGCGCCGATGGTACTGCGAAAGCGGGAGAGTAGGTCGCCGCCAGTCTTTATTTAAAACTCCTTCATCTTCCGATGAAGGAGTTTTTGCGTTATAGACATACTGGCTGAATCTGCAATAATCAATTTTCAAACATCTCTCAACTCAAGATAATATTGATTCTAAAAATACCGATACAGAGATTAACACAACAACATCAAGTGCTGGTAGCAAGTAATATATCTCATAGCTATGCTTAATCTTAAAGGCAAGTATTTCCTATATTTCATATCTAGCCCTTTGTCATTCTTCTGATGAAATATACATTTTGCAATATACTAATAATACAGTCTTAACACACTCATTTAGACTCTTACATCTCAAGCAGGCTATTCATATGAATCAAGTTCAAAATAGTCAATTATCATCTTTAATTCTCACATCTAAATATGTTTTACCTGAAAATAAGGTTGCTGCATAATAGCAACTGCATATATGCTATCCAGATCTTCCATAGTTAGTTCATTCCGTGCTGTTCTGGATAAATTTGTAAATTTATATACTAATGCTATATGGCTAGAAATGCCTAGATAATGCTGTAAGCTATAAAGTTGGAACTAAAAATCAAGAATAAGATAAAGACTATATGCTTTCATATCCTTTAAATAAATTAGTCTCACCATTTAGCGAGACTGATTTGTATTTATTTGATTTAAAAAACATCAAACCTGAATAACCCCCAGGTTAAATTTTTCTGTAATAGGAGCGTTATTAGCAGCTTCAATACCCATAGAAATCCATTTTCTGGTATCTACCGGATTGATGATGGCGTCCGTCCAGAGACGCGCTGCAGAGTAGGTTGCTTCAGTCTGTTTCAGATATCGTTTGGAAATCGTATCCAAAATCTCCTGATGCTCTTCTGCCGAAATTTCTTTCCCTTGTTTTTTTAGGGTGGACTCCTGGATCTGTGCTAAAACTTTTGCAGCCTGTGTACCGCCCATTACGGCAAGATCTGCCCATGGCCACGCTACGATTAACCTTGGATCATAAGCTTTTCCACACATTGCATAATTTCCGGCACCATAAGAATTTCCCGTAATAATAGTAAACTTAGGAACAACAGAATTAGACACTGCATTAACCATTTTTGCTCCGTCTTTAATAATTCCTCCATGCTCAGATTTGGAACCTACCATAAAGCCCGTAACGTCCTGTAAGAACACCAAAGGAATCTTTCTCTGGTTACAGTTAGCAATAAATCTTGTTGATTTATCAGCTGAGTCGGAATAGATAACTCCTCCGAACTGCATTTCACCCTTGCCGCTTTTAACCAGTTTTCTCTGGTTGGCCACAATTCCTACAGACCAGCCGTCAATTCTTGCGGTTGCACAGATGATACTTTTCCCATAATCAGGTTTGTATTCATCATATTCAGAATTGTCTACCAGGCATTTGATGATTTCGTATGTATCATACTGTTCAGTCCTTGAAGCCGGAAGAATCCCGAAAATATTCTCAGGTTTTGATTTAGGCTGCAAACTTTCAATCCTGTCAAAGCCGGCTTTTTCAGTACTGCCGATAGACTTCATGATGTTTTTGATTCTGTTCAGTGCATCCTGGTCATCTTTAGCCTTATAATCGGTAACACCCGAAATAGAACAGTGCGTAGTGGCACCGCCCAATGTTTCGTTATCAATAGATTCTCCAATGGCGGCTTTTACCAGATAGCTTCCCGCAAGGAATATAGAACCCGTTTTATCCACAATCATTGCCTCATCACTCATAATCGGGAGATAGGCACCACCGGCAACACAGCTGCCCATTACAGCCGAAATCTGGATGATTCCCATGGAACTCATTTTAGCATTGTTTCTGAAAATCCTGCCGAAGTGTTCTTTATCCGGGAAAATTTCATCCTGCATCGGAAGATACACCCCTGCGGAATCAACAAGATATATAATCGGAAGCCTGTTTTCCATGGCAATTTCCTGAGCCCTTAAATTTTTCTTTCCCGTGATCGGAAACCATGCGCCTGCTTTAACCGACGCATCATTAGCCACAACGATACATTGTTTACCGGATACGTATCCGATAACTACTACTACGCCGCCGCCTGGACATCCGCCATGCTCTTCATACATTTCAAAACCTGCAAATGCACCGATTTCTATGGAGTCAGAACCTTTGTCAAGAAGATAGTCAACCCTTTCACGCGCCGTCATTTTCCCTTCATCACGAATCTTCTGAAGCCTTTTTTCGCCGCCGCCTTTCTTGATTTCAGAGAGCAAACGGTTTATTTCGGATAACTTTAATCTGTTCTGATCTTCCCTTTTGTTGAATTCGATGTCCATAAAATTTCAATTTTTTCCGCTTAAAGATACTATTTTTCAAAGAATTTATATTGAATTAAAACAATTGTTTAATTTGTTGGTATTCAGAAATTTATGAAATATTTAACATATATATGTTTTTCAGTGTATGATTTTTTTTCTAAATTTACATCAGAGTAATAGGGATAATATCCTCTATGAATACTCTAAGTTCCTAGTTTATTTTTTTAATAGTTTATTATTTGAAGGCCCTGAAAGTTGAACAAATTTTCAGGGTTTTTTATTTTGTATATTTCTGAAATATATTCTTTAAAAAATAACAACTTTGATGCACATATTTTAAAGGATTTGTAGAAACCGATTTGTAAATTTGCAGAAAATTAAAAAGAAAGCAGATATGCACAAATTGGCTCTTTTCAGGTTGCATTTGATTGTATTTTTATGGGGATTTACGGCAATTCTGGGAAAGTTGATTCAGGCCAATGCCCAGATCCTTGTGTTTTACAGGATGCTCTTTGCAGCCATCTTTCTGTACATCTATATCAGGATCTTTAAAAAAGAGAGCATTAAAGTTTCAAAGAAGATTTTCTTTCAGCTCGCTGCAATCGGTTTTTCAATGGCCTTTCACTGGTACTGTTTCTTTCATTCCATCAAAGTTTCCAATGTATCTATTGCCTTAAGCTGCCTTTCTCTGTCCACTTTATTCGCAGCCATTATGGAACCCATTATCTTTAAGCGCAAGATTGATATTTCCGAAGTGGTGATGGGCGTAGTTATTGTGGCGTGTATCCTCTTGATTTTTAAAACAGAATTCAGGTTTAAAGAAGGTATCATGTACGGCGTACTGTGTGCTGTCTTCGGGACTATATTTTCTGTTTTTAACGGAAAGATGTTTGGGAAGACAAGCTCGGGGAATATTATTTTTTATGAAATTTTCTCCGGATGGTTTATTCTGATGGTTATTTATCTGTTCAGCGGGCAAATTTTTCAGATGAATGAAATAAGTTACCGTGATATTGCGTTAATAGTCTTGTTAGCCAGTGTTTTTACAGCTTTTCCGATGCTGGAATCGGTGAATCTGATGAAATATATCTCGCCCTTCACATTAATTTTAACAGTTAATTTAGAACCGGTTTACGGAATTATACTAGCTTTTTTTATCTTTGGGGAATCAGAACATATGAGCCCGGTTTTTTACGGTGCTTCAGGGGTTATGATACTGGCTATCATCGTCAACGGATTTATAAAAGCTAAGAAACAAAAAACTTTAAATTAAGCATCAATCTATATGATGAAAAAATATCTTTTACTCGTATTTTCCCTTGCATTCGGGGTGTCACAATCTCAGATCATCAGAAAATACTCCAATGAATTCCTGAACATCGGAGCAGGAGCCAGAGGTCTGGCTATGGGAGGCGCTGTAGTCTCCAATCAGGACGATGTATATTCCCCGATGTGGAACCCGGCAGGGCTGATGTCTGTAGAAAGAGACTGGCAGGGAGCGGCAATGCACGCCGAATATTTCGAGTCGATTGCCAAATACGATTATCTGGCTTATGCGAAAGTTCTGGAAACAGGCGTTTTCGGAGTTTCCGTAGTGAGATTGGGCGTTGATAATATCTTAAATACCACCCAGCTGATTGATACGGAGGGAAATATCGATTATGATAAAATTACCAGATTCTCCCAGTCGGATTATGCAGCAATATTGTCTTATGCATTTAATCCCGGCGGCAACACAAAACTGGATGTGGGGATCAATGCCAAGGTCGTTTACAGGAATGTAGGGAAGTTTGCGAACGGATATGGTTTCGGTTTTGATATCGGGGCTATTTACAAGCTGGATAACGGCTATAAAATAGGGGGGATGCTGAGAGATGCTACCACTACGGTGAATTTCTGGAGTGTGAACCAGAAGGAGCTTTCCACCATTGTAAACGGCGAAGAATTTAACCCGGCTCCGAAAGATAAAATGGAGCTTACCATGCCTAAACTGAATGTCGGGGCAAGTAAAATATTTGAGATCAACAGCAGTATCTATGTTTTGCCTGAAGCGGGAATCAATGTAGATTTCGCTAAAACGGCTGCGCTTCTTTCAACTGATTTCGCCAGTATCACGCCATACGCCGGTGCTGAGCTGGGATACCAGAAAATGATCTTCGTGAGATTGGGGGTAAACCGCTTCCAGTCGATTACCGATATTGAAGATCTCAGCAGAAAAGTTTCTTTCCAGCCAAGTGCGGGGATCGGGATCAAGTACAGAGGGCTTACCCTGGATTATGCGATTACCAATTCCGGGATCGGAGGATCAAACTTCTATTCTAACTTCTTCTCCCTGAAACTGGATATGGGACAATTCAGAAACGATTAAATTAATTCCATTCAATGAAAAAGATTTCACTTATTATATTAACAGCCTGTTCAGTGGCTGCATTCGGACAAAAGGTTTCGGATTATAAATATATTTCACTTCCTTCTAAATTTACAACCTTTAAAGAAGATTTCGGTTTAGGAGAGCTGCTGACCAAAACATTAAGAAGTAAGAATTACGCGGTTATTCCGGCAGATAAGATGCAGTGGCCTTCAGAAGCGAAAGATAACCCGTGTAGTGTTGCAGCGGGAGATGTTATCAATGACAGCGGTTTTTTACGCAATAAGGTATTGCTTCAGTTTAAAGACTGTAATGATAAGGTGATTACATCGGTTAAAGGAGCCTCAAATATCAAGGAATATAAAGAAGGCTATCAGGATGCACTGAAACAGACGTATGTTTCTATTTCACCGGCTAATCCGGTAGTGCAGGCACAGCAGCCAGTCCGTGCCCAGGAACCTGTAGAAACTGCATCAGCTGAACCTGCCGTAACAACTCCAGCTCCAGCTGATACCGGCGCTGTGAAATACAGCAACGGAAAAACCGATTTCCAGAAAATACAGATTGATGACAGCCAGTTTATTTTAGTCGGGGCTAACAGTTCATCTCCCTTTGCCACTTTTAAGGCAACCACAAAGAATGATACTTTCAGGGTAAAGCTGCAAAACGGCAATTCTACTATGGGATATTATGAAAATGGTAATATTGTGATAGAAATTCCACAGGGGAACGGAGAGTATACCCGGGAAATATTCTTGAAGAAATAGTTTATTAATAAATTAAATAAAACAAAAAGGGTTGGAAATATTTCCAGCCCTTTTCTTTTATGCATTATTAAAAAAATCATATACCACTTTCGCTTTGCTTTTCCCCAGAATTTCTTCCAGTGTTTCCAGGCTCGATTCTTTAACCCTCTTTACCGATTTTAATCTGGACAGAAGCATTTCAATGGTTTTTTCGCCCACGCCGGGAATGCCTTCCAACTCAGATTTTATCGTTGAATTGGATCTCCGGGTCCTGTGATGCTTCACCCCGAAGCGGTGGGCTTCATCCCTTACCCGCTGTAGGATTTTCAGCGTTTCAGATTTTTTATCGAGATACAGAGGGATGTGGTCTTCCGGAAAGAAGATTTCTTCCAGCCTTTTGGCAATCCCTACAATCGTAATCTTTCCGTACAGTCCCAGTAAGCGTAAACTTTTCACGGCAGAAGACAATTGGCCCTTTCCTCCGTCAATCAGGATTAACTGCGGCAGGCTGTCCCCTTCTTCCAGTAGCCTTTTGTACCTGCGGTAAATAACTTCCTCCATCGTAGCGAAATCATTTGGTCCTTCCACTGTTTTGGGGTGGAAAATCCTGTAGTCGGCTTTGCTGGGCTTTCCGTCTTTAAAAACCACACAGGCTGAAACGGGATTGGTTCCCTGGATATTCGAGTTATCGAAGCCCTCAATATGCCTCGGTTCAACGGGCATCCTGAGCAGTTTCTGCATTTCTGCCATGATCCGGGTAGTATGTCTTTCCGGATCGATGATCTGTACCTGCTTTAATTTTTCCAGTCGGTATTCTTTGGCATTTTTTTCAGAAAGCTCCACAATCCGTTTTTTGTCGCCTACTTTAGGAACAATCAGTTTCACGTTCGGAATTTCGATTGGGAGATGGAAGGGAAGCAGGACTTCTTTTGAATCCGAATCAAATTTCTGCCGGATTTCAATCAGGGCTTCCTCCATAATATCCTCATCACTTTCTTCAAGGATCTTCTTGATTTCAGTGGTAAAACTCTGGATAATGTTTCCGTTCCTGATTTTAAAGAAATTCACGTAGGCAGCCGTTTCATCACTCGTCATCCCGAAAACATCCACATCATCAATATTCGGGTTTACTACGGTGTTTCTGGATTGGTAATCATCAAGTATATCAAGCCTTTCCTTGATGATCTGTGCATCTTCAAACTGAAGGTTGGAAGCATAGGCCGTCATTTTATCCGTCAGGTATTCTTTTGCCTTCCGGAAGTCTCCTTTGATAATACCGCGGATCGCATCAATCTTTTCATCATATTCCGCCTTGCTTTCCAGGGCTTCACAGGGGCCGTTGCAGTTTTTGATATGGTATTCCAGGCAGACTTTATATTTTCCTTCCTCAATTTTGGCAGGTGCCAGGTTAAGGTTGCAGGTCCGGAGTTTATAAATATGTTTGATGGTATCCAGTAAAATTTTTGCCGGACGTACTTTCGCATAAGGGCCGTAATATTCAGAGCCGTCCCGTATTTTGGTTCTGGTGAGGAAAATCCTTGGGAATTCTTCATTCTTAATGCAGATCCACGGGTACGTCTTGTCATCTTTTAGCATGACATTGTAGAAAGGCTGATGCTCTTTGATCAGGTTGTTTTCCAGCAAAAGGGCATCATACTCACTGTTAACGATTGTAGTCTCCAGCCGCTGGATTTTCCCTACCATAATCCTTGTCCGGTATCCGGGAAGGTTTTTATTGAAATAGGAAAGCACCCTTTTCTTCAGATTCTTTGCCTTTCCCACATACAGCAGCTGATCGTTTTTATCATAATAACGATAAACGCCGGGTTCAGAGGGTAAAGTTTTAAGCTGTAATTCTAAAGAAGGATTCATATAACAAAATTACGTAATTTAAGAGCAAGAAAAAAGCCACAGAATTCCTGTGGCCTTACAATTTATGTTAAAATTGCCGGTTAGCTGTTGCTCATTTCGGTATATTCATTCACTAAGAAGCTGAAATAATCCCATTCAACAGAATTCTTAGGATATTTTTTTATGAATTCAGCATTGTCCCCGAAAAGGAAATCATAATTGTCTTCAAAATCATCTTTATGAAGCCACATTATTTTATCGCCTTTTTTCACATAATATGATTTAAGCACACCACCGCCAAGCTGAGGGCCTCCGCCAAATGAGACCCCTCCGGTTTCTTTCGATCTCGGGTCATGATACACCGAAATGATTTCATCAAAACCGGGATTGATCACCTGCATCAGGAATTCTTTATCGTCTTTCTTATTTTTGAGGGAAACGGTTTGATTAACGAAGTAGATTCTGTCGTTACTGGTTCGTTTGGTTAACTTTTTGGTGCTGTAGTTTCTGATATTTCCCATATACTTTGCCACCTTTACTATTTTTTCGGCATTTCCTGCATATACATACATTTCAGCGATCTGATCTGCATTAAACAGTTCAGCTTTTTTTGAGATACTGTCTTTAAGGGAGACTTCAAAGATCTGTCCTTTTTTCGTGTCAATTTTACTGCAGAACCCTTTGTGCGTGCTTCCGTCTTTTAAAATCACAGTTGATGTCTTTCTCGGAGAAGGGGTGTTGAAGCCTTCATTGAAAAGATAGGTCTCCATCTTTTTGATGTCTTCTTTGGAATATTTTACTTTCTGAGCAAAAGAAGTTGCGCTTACAACGCATAAGGCAAGGAGTAAAGTTTTAAGTTTCATTTAGGTATTAATTTTTTATTTCGGCGGTAAAAATAGTCAATTAATTAAGTTATTTCAGCAAAAAATAAGGTATTGAAAATTAGTTTTCCCAATTATGGCTAAATGCTTAATTTTAAGACAAAATTTAGAGCATGATATACGGTGTAGATGTTTTCAGTTTCCATGATGTATTGGAAATCTGTAAAGCCCCAAATAAAGCAAAGCTGAACAAAACGGCAAAAGAACAGATTTTGAAATCCCAGAAAAATGTGCAGCAGATTGTAGAGTCAGACCGTTGTGTGTATGGAATCAATACAGGTTTCGGGCCGCTTTGCGATACGAAGATTTCGGCTGATGAAACGGCGCTTTTACAGTACAATTTAATTATTTCCCATGCCGTAGGCGTAGGCAAGCCGATTGATAAGGAACTTTCGAAAGTCATGATGATTACGAAAGTCCATGCCCTGTCCAAAGGGTTTTCGGGTGTTTCCCTGGAAGTAATTGAGAGGCTGATCATCATGCTGGAAAAAGATATTATTCCGGTCGTTCCGGAGCAGGGATCGGTGGGGGCTTCAGGAGATCTGGCTCCGCTGGCTCATCTTGTTTTGCCGCTTTTAGGTTTAGGAAAAGTATGGGTAGGAAACGAAATTTTTGAAACGGCGGAAATTTTAGAGAAAAATGGCCTTGAGCCTTTGATTTTAGGTCCCAAAGAAGGGCTGGGATTAATTAACGGGACGCAGTTTATCCTTGCCCACGCTATTAAAGGCCTGGAAAAGTTTGAATATTTGCTTGATCTTGCAGACATGACGGCGGCGATGAGCATTGAAGCGTACAGAGGATCAGCCAGCCCGTTCAGAAAAGAGCTTCATGAGATCAGGCCGTTTGAAGGAAGCCGGAAAGTAGCGGCAAGAATGCTGAAGTTTTTGAAAAATTCTGAAAACCTGAAATCCCACGAATACTGCGACAGGGTTCAGGATCCATATTCCATGCGTTGTGTTCCGCAGGTGCACGGTGCAAGCAGGAATGCTTTTGAACACCTGAAAATAATGGCCGAAACGGAACTGAATTCCGTAACTGATAACCCAATTGTATTAAGTGCCGAAGAATCGATCTCAGGAGGGAACTTCCACGGTCAGCTGATGGCATTGCCGCTGGATTATGCTACATTGGCCGCCGCTGAGCTGGGAAATATTTCAGACCGGAGAAGTTATTTACTGCTGGAAGGAAAATACGGTTTACCAAGACTGTTAACGGAAAGCTCAGGTCTGAATTCCGGGTTTATGATTCCGCAGTATACGTCTGCAGCATTGGTGACGGAGAATAAAACATTGTGTTTCCCGGCTTCCGCAGATTCTATCCCGACAAGTTTAGGACAGGAAGACCACGTATCCATGGGCAGTATTTCCGGAAGGAAATTCAATCAGGTTCTTGGAAATCTGGTTAATATTCTAGCTGTTGAACTGATGTTTGCCGCCCAGGGCCTTGAGTTCAGGAGGCCTGCCACCTGCTCAAAACTCATTGAGGAAAACTTTGCCGTTATCCGTTCCCGGGTGGCTAAGCTTGAAGATGACCGCCTGATCGGTGAAGATATGCTGGCCATTGCAGAACTGATTAATGAGAGACAGTTTATTGTTAATTAATTCTAGTTTATATAGTATGAAAGCTTCCAGAAATGGAAGCTTTTTGTTTTTAGATTTGATATCAAAACATCTTATGAAAGGACTTAAAATAGTGTTTAATCCAACAAACAAAAATATTGAGGATATTGAAAGTTGGGGATTTGAAAAGGCAGCGCTCTATTATTCATTTAGAAATAAAAGTTTGATAATCGCTGAATATAATAATGAAACCATTGGATTCTATTGTTTAAGGATAGAGAAAAATGATTTGGCAATCAAAATTGAAACGGCTGAGATAAAGGAAGAATATCGTAAGAGGGGAATAGGAAAAATAACGTTTTTGGAAATATTAAAAAAATATAAGACCAGAAAGCATTATTCTTTCACACTATATTGTTCACCTGAAGAAAGTCAATTTTATTGGCAGAAATTAGGGTTTGAATATTTTCCTGAAAATCAGGATTCTGATAAAGTTGAAATGTTTAAACATATCAAAGATATAAATGAAGAAATTGAAGTATTAGAAAACTATCCTAATACAATTGAAATTTTTGGAGACAATTCTAAAAACTATAAATGGAAATTTACTTTAAATGATAATACAAATAAATTAAATCAGCCAATTATTTTCTTTGGAAATTACAATTGGAGAATGGTTTTAAAAATAAACGGAAAAGTTTTATATGATGGTGAATATAGGTATTTCGACGGAAGTAATAAAATAGACAGTTGTATTTTTATTGAATCAATTCCTAAAAAATATCTGAATTTTTTTTAATGATTAAATTTTTTAGTATTTCCAACATAACAAATTAAAGATAATTTGCACTTCATGTATCTGTAATTCAGGGTAAAGTGATATATTAGAGTCATCCAAATTATAGTATATGAAAAGAAATGTGTTTTACCTACTTATGCTGTTTTCAGTTTTTACAGCATGTAACAGAGATGATCTTCAAAGCAGTGCAGACTCCATTGAAGTGGTGCAGAAAGATCCCCTGACTGCAAGAGAGATCAATGAAAAAATCAATGAAACCATCAAAACCAAAGGACGGTTTTCATGGAATGCCTCATCTGATCATTTTGTGTGGAGTGCCATTTTCCAGGGAAATAAAGTGGCTTCCATCGGTTTCGGATCTTCTTTCAACAGAAGCCTGAGCCCGGACAGTGATGCGGTTGAACAGGAAATTTTAGACCTGATTAAAAAATATGAAGGAAAAACCGACCGTGTTCTGCTGTCTTCAGATCCGTATCTGAATCAGATTGATGTGGCAATCGAAAAACAGGAGACTGTTATTGCCCTCCGCAAAATGAAAAATATCCGGTACCTGGAACCTGCAGATTACCGTTATTTTGAAAATGAAAAGAAATTCGGCGGAGCAGCAAAATCCGGCAGTTCATCATCGGGATGCGGATTGGAATCAACAGCTTTGAATGCGGCTGATTATACTACCGTAACCCCGAATGCAAAAGCACCGTGGTCTTTTTCAAAACACAATATCATCAGTGCATGGAGCTATAGCAGCGGTGCAGGAGTAACCATCGGTGTTATCGACAGCGGGATTTCCCCGGAACAGACTTTATTGGGAAGCAGCTTCAATAACGGGCTTTCATCCGGAAGGACAATTACCAAGAACGGCGTTTATGTAGATTCGGCATGGCCGTGGAGCAGCGGGTATGACGGGCCGAATGACCAGTGCGGGCACGGAACAAGCATGGCTTCTGCAGCAGCAGCTCCGAGAAACAGCCTGGGTCAGCCGGTAGGTGTGGCATACAATGCAAGTTTGGTAACCTACAGAGCGGCTTCAAATGTAGTATTGGATGGCTACCATGAACAGAACGGGGTGAAAACCGCTTTTACGGAACTGGGGAATAATACCAAAGTGAAAATAATCTCCATGTCTATGGGGCACATTTTCTCAGTCGGAAAAATTGAAGACGGTGTAAAATATGCCTATTCTAAAGGAAAGCTGATTTTTTGCGCAGGCGGGACTTCTACAAGCTTCACTAATTTTGCCGGCGTGATTTTCCCTGCCTGGATGTCCGAAGCCCAGGCGATAACCGGAGTAAAAGAAAATACATCCAACCAGAAATGTGATGTCTGCCATTCGGGATCTGAAATTGATTTTACGTATCAGATGGAACGAGCGTCCGGAAACAGCATCCCGGTACTGAGCTATTATAACGGACAGACCGATTATGTCGGTGGTTCTTCTGTAGCTACCGCTTCCACAGCAGGAATTGCAGCTTTGGTCTGGTCTAAAAACCCATCATGGACACGCGATCAGGTGTTGAATAAAATGAGACAGGCCTCAACGTATTATCCCAATCCGAATTCAGATTACGGCTACGGAAATATCAATGTCCTTCAGGCCGTTCAGTAATTTTGAATAAAGGCGGAACCATAACTCCTAATCTCCCAGCTGATAATCCAGGGGAAGCATATTTTCAATTTTATTTTTTGTAAAATCCCCTTCAGTCAGCAGCAGATCCGGATTGGAAATGCTTCCGTCTTTTGATACCTCGAAAGTCTCACCTTCAGGATGCAGGAATGACGATATAACAGCCAAGTTTTTACTTTTTATGAATTCTTTTCCTTTCAGTTCGTAATTATATTTTTTATAATTTACCTGAAGCATATCTTTAAAACTGAAAAGAATACCGTCACTGTTTCTTTTAACATAATCAGAATCCGGAATCATGGTCTTTATAATGGCTAGCGCAAATGGGTTCTGGTTATTTTTTCTCCGGGAAATATCAAGCAGATGCGAAGGAATGTCAAGCGTTTTGGTGAGCTTTGCAGTGTCCGTGAAATCTTTTAAAGTTTTTAATTCTTCCTCAGTAGGGTATTTCGGATTGGGAACCCTTATGACATGGTTGACAATAAAATGGTCGGCAGAAACCGTATTGCCGTGTATGCTTCTGAAAAAATGAAGCAGGCTTCCCTCATAGGCATTCATCCTGTTCAACCTTGTTTTAGAATTGCTTTTTACCTCTTTAAAAAGGCTGGTCCCGGAACAGTTGACTATTTTCGAATCAAAATCAGCAGAGAAATTTACCATGTTGTATTCTATTTCATAGCCCAGGTTTTTATTTTCAATCAGTAATGTTTTAGGAGCCTTTATCTTCAGTGTTTTATTCTTTTTATCATACGAGAATTTTAATGTTCTCTGATTTTTAATTCTTACATGCTCACGGTCCTGCCCGATAAACTGATCCAGGAAATAACTGATGTAGTTTCTGTATGCTTCTTCGGTATAAGGAACAATGGTGACTTCTTCAATATCATTGCTTTTAAGCAGTACCACTTTTAATGTTTTGCCTGCAACTTCAGAAACAGGCTTCGTTAAACTTTCATATTCCTCTTTCCGGAAAACAATATTCCCTGAATTTTTTGCAGCCAGCGGCAAAGTAAAACTTCCGTCTTCCTTTGAAACAGTTCCGGTTCTGGTACCGTCAATATAGATATTTACATTACTGATTTTCTGTCCGGCATCATTGACTACGGTTCCTGTGACTACCTGAGCCAATGAAACATACAGCGGAAATAAAATTAAGAAAAGGAATATTGCTTTTTTCATGGTCAACAATATTACTAAATTTTTAGTGATAAAAACAAGTGGTTTCAAATGAAAATTTGGTAAGCCAGAGGAACAGCCTTCCGTTTTTTTTAATTTCCAAATTCTTCCGCAGTCCCGGTTTTACTACCCGATCCTTACGCTTGTCATGCTCAGCGAGCCGCCGATCAGTTCATCATTGAACAGAGCGAGATTTTCAGACTTGTCTTTCAGTCCTAAAGAATAGATTAAAGGCAAATAATGGTCAGGGCTTGGGACAGCGTACTGCAGGGAGGTTCCCTGTTTATGGTAATCGATTATGTTTTGGAAATTCCCGTCCAGAAGCCAGCTGTTGGTCTTTTCCCGGGCTTCAATGGCCCAGTCCCATCCGGCACCGACGGTATTGAGATTTCTCCAGTCGATCAGCCGGAGATTATGGATAATATTTCCGCTCCCGATAATCAAGATTCCTTTTTCACGGAGCTTATGCAGCTTTTTTGCCAGGTCAAAATGATACTGTGGAGGCTTCGTATAATCAATGCTCATCTGGATAACAGGGATATCGGCTTCAGGATACATATGCCTGATCACCGACCATGCACCGTGGTCCAGTCCCCAGTGATGATCTTCCTCAACCAAAACAGGCGATAAAAGACCGGCCGTTTCCTTTGCCAGTTCAGGGCTTCCGGGCGCAGGATATTCAACATCAAACAGAGCCTGCGGAAAACCTCCGAAATCATGAATTGTTTTCGGCATATTCATCGCGGTTACCTTAGTCCCGTCCGTAAACCAGTGTGCAGAAATACATAAAATGGCATTCGGCTTCGGTATTTCATCCGCTGCTTTCCTGAATCCCTGTACAAACTGGTTTTCTTCAATAGCATTCATCGGGGAGCCGTGCCCTAAAAATAAGACAGGCATTTTTCCGGTATTCGTAAAATTATTGCTGAGGTTCTGTAAATCGCTGAGGTTCATAATCCAATGAGATGAATAAAGTTAGTGTATTCAGTAAATAAAAAAACTCAGTAATTTAGCGGGTAAATTACTGAGTCCTGGAAGTTTATTATAATTTACTATGCTTGTTTTACAAACTGCAGCTCTCCGGCAATTTTTACCTCTTCGCTTACCATGACACCGCCAGCTTCCAGGGCAGCATTCCAGTTCAGTCCGAAATCTTTCCTGTTGATTTTCCCTTCAAAAGAGAAGCCTGCTTTTGTATTTCCCCACGGATCTACATTGATACCGCCGAATTCCACATCCAGAACCACAGGTTTTGTAACGCCGTTAAGGGTAAGGTTTCCGGTTACTTCGTTGTTTAATGCAGAAGATTCAAAAGTAATCGTAGGATTTGCTTCAGCATTGAAGAATTCCGCAGATTTCAGGTGGTTGTCCCGGTCTGTATTATTTGTAGAGATAGAATTGGTCTGAATCGTAGCGGTTGTTTTTGCGTTGGCAAAAGTGTCGTCGTCAGCATCAATTTCTGCTGTAAAGTCGGTGAAGTTTCCTTTGATATTGGAAATCATCATGTGTTTTACTTTGAAAGTAATTTCACTGTGCGCTAAGTCTAAGGTCCATTTTGTAGCCATTGTATTAAATTTTTTATTGTTATGTATGATGCAAATGTAGAACAACAGACCTATACAAATCATTGATATAGGATAAGAAAAAAGTTCCTGCCTTAATTTAACTTTAAATTAACCTCAGCCTTGTTATTTGATAAGGAAGAACTCATTACTCATTGCCGATTACTCATTACTTATTTCTTGAAGCTGTTTCCAGCTATCCACTCATACTCCTCACGCCCAAGCTTCCCCGATACCTGTTGCGGGGTAACCGTTGCTATCTGGGCTAGGGTTATTGCCATTATTTTAAATAGTTGGTATTAATTCAAACCATAAACAACATTCATCAGCTAAAATTATCATCATGAATGTAAGAAATAAATACCACAGTTCATGACCCTGGATTTCCCCAATCTTTTATTTTAACACTTATTAACGGTTGATTTTTATTTCTTATTTTTGGTGCATTCAATTTTATACAATGAAATTACATACGTTTTCTTTAATGATGCTGGTTTTGGGCGGTTCAGCAATGGCGCAGACCCAGAAATTTACGATGGCGGAAGCTGTTAACGGCTTGAGAAGCAACCTTGCCGTGAAAAATATCTCACAGTTTTCATGGTCTGATGACGGGAAATCATATATTCAGGCAGTAAAAGGCGGATACCTGATTACCAGTTTAAAAACGAATAAGCAGGATACCCTGGTATCTCTGTCCCAGTTAAATAAAAACCTGGCAGACAATAAATTCAAAGCGGTCCCGCAGATTAAATTTACCGGAAATTCCAAAGGCTACTTCAGTGCCAATGGCCAGATGATGTGGGTAGAAAAATCCGGAAACGACTGGAAGGTAAAAAATTCCGTTGCTATGGACAAAGAAGCTGCCGATATGAAAGTCTTCAGTGATGGCCAGACGTTTGCCTTTACGGTAAAAAACAATCTGTTTGTCAGTAAAAACGGAAAAACAATCGCGGTAACCAAAGATACTGATGAAAATATACTGAACGGTGCTTCCAATGTCCACAGAAACGAATTCGGAATTGATACGGGTATTTTTCCTGCTCCCAATTCTGAAAGTGTAGTCTTCTACAGGATGGATCAGACGATGGTAGCCGATTATCCGATCATCGACTGGTCCGTAACCCCGGCCGTGAATCACAACATCAAATATCCGATGGCAGGGCAGACCTCTCATCAGGTTACCTTAGGCGTTTTCAACATTAAAACACAGTCGACAGCATTTTTAAATATCGAAGGTGAAAAAGACCAGTATTTAACTGCGGTGACCTGGAGCCCGGATTCAAAATATATTTTTGTAGGCGTTCTGAACAGAGGCCAGAACCATTTGAAAATGAACCAGTATGATGCCGTGACGGGAAATCTGGTGAAAACATTATTTGAAGAGACAAGCGAGAAATATGTCGAGCCTCAGCATCCGTTGACGTTCTTCCCGAATTCAAACACAGATTTCATCTGGCAGAGTCAGAGAACAGGTTACAATCACCTGTTCCATTACAGCCTGGAAAAAGGCCTGGTTGCACAGATCACGAAAGGGGATTGGCTCGTATCCGATATTTTAGGCTTTAATGAAAAGAAAAAGGAAATTTATTTCACTTCCACAAAAGAAACCCCGTTAGAAAAACACCTGTACAGGATCAACTGGGCAAACTTTAAAATGCAGCGTCTGGATAATGCAGCAGGGATGCACACCGGTGTTTTAAGCAGTGATGGTAATTATCTCTATGATATCTACAGCAATGAGAATATGCCAAGGGTCGTCAATATCATCAATACCAATACCTTAAAGACCAGCAATCTTCTGACCGCTGAAAATCCGCTGAAAAACTACCAGAGGCCCGAAATTAAAAATATAAACCTGAAGGCAGACGACGGTACCATTTTATACGGAAAAATCATTCTTCCGACGAACTTTGACCCGAATAAAAAGTATCCTGCCATTGTTTACTTATACAACGGACCTCATCTGCAGTTGGTTACCAATACGTTTCCGGCTTCAGGAAACCTTTGGTATGAATATATGGCGCAGAACGGATATATCATTTTCACGATGGACGGAAGAGGCTCTTCCAACCGCGGACTGAAATTTGAGCAGGCGGTATTCAGAAACCTGGGAACTGCAGAAATGAGCGACCAGATGAAAGGGGTGGACTATTTAAAATCCCTTCCGTATGTTGATGCAGAAAGAATGGGAATCCACGGATGGAGCTTCGGAGGATTTATGACCACCAGCTTTATGCTTCGCCATCCTGAAGTGTTTAAAGTAGGGGTTGCCGGAGGTCCTGTAATCGACTGGAGTATGTACGAAATCATGTATGGCGAAAGATATATGGATACGCCACAGGAAAATCCCCAGGGATACGCTGCATCAAGCCTTTTAAACAAAGTTCAGAACCTGAAAGGAAAACTGCTGATGATCCATGGGGCGCAGGATGATGTGGTGGTCTGGCAGCATTCGGTTAAATTTATCAAATCGGCTGTTGACAACGGCGTTCAGCTGGATTATTTCGTATATCCTGGGCATCCGCATAATGTAACCGGGAAAGACAGGGTACATTTAATGCAGAAAGTAACAGATTATTTTGACCAGTACCTGAAGAAATAATCCTGACCATACAGAATGAACTTTATAAAAACAGAGAGGGTACACTTTCATACATTTGATTCGCTGAGGTTCCTCTCTTTTTTACTGGTTTTCTTACGCCATTCCCCCGTTCCTGAAGACAGTATCTTGTACTTTTTCGCTAAGGAAGGCGGGATTGGCGTATCTTTTTTCTTCGTCTTAAGCGGTTTCCTGATTACCTATATCCTGATTCTGGAAAAAATAAATAATCAGGGGAAAGTTTCGCTGAAGAAGTTTTTTAAAAGGAGGGTTTTGAGGATCTGGCCGCTGTATTACGCAATGGTCCTGTTTGCCATGTGTACGCCTTTCATACTTAATTATCTGAATCTTCCTTATTCGGATAAAGGATATCAGCCGAACTGGTTCTTTACGTTTACTTTTCTTGAAAACTATATGGTAATGTTCGCGCAGCAGCTTTCGAATGTATCTCCACTGATGGTAATCTGGTCTCTGTGTATCGAAGAGCATTTTTATATTTTCTGGGGACTGGCATTCTATTTTCTCTCTTTGAAAAATATCCCTAAGCTGCTCCTCGGGTGTATCATATTCTCCTTTTTAATGCAGGTTATCTATGAACATTACCGCATCAGTACCTTAGATCTGTTTACGAATATCCATTACTTCGCATTCGGAGCCATCCCTGCTTACCTTTTTGTTTTCAAAAAGAAGATTATTGAAAAACTGGAAGGGATTTCTGCCGTTTACAAATACGCATATGCTTTTATGGTGGTTGCTGTAATTTTAACGGTTGCCAATACCGATATTATCCCTGATGTGAAAATCAGTTCACTCCTTTTCAGTATCCTGTTTTCGGGGTTGATCCTTTTTACCCTGGGTGAGAAAAATGTATTCAGGATTCCGGACACCAGCATAACGGGAAGGCTCGGTAAATATACCTACGGACTCTATCTGTTCCATACCATCTGCATCAGTCTTTTTGTTAAAGTCGGGAGCATATTGGGAATAGGTTGGATAGCGGTCATTGCATTGTCCTTTGCTTCATCGGTTATATTTTCAGTACTGTCCTATCATCTTTTCGAAAAACAGTTTTTAAAACTAAAATAATCCGGATCAGTTTTCATTACATTCTAAGCTTTTTACTGAATTCAATTTAGACAGTTTTTTATAATTATTAATCTTTCTTCATTAAATTCTGAGTCGTTTCAATCCTGTCGATCTTATCATTCATCAATGCTTTTTGCATTGGATTGCTGTAATTTTGTACTCATAAAATCAACAATATGGAATTAGGAATTGGAATGTTCGGCGACCTGTCATTCGACCCCGCTACCGGAAAGTACAGTGATGCCGGTGTTAAGATGCGTGAAATTCTGGAACAGGTAAAATATATGGATGAGGTGGGGATTGATGTTTTTGCCCTGGGGGAACATCACCGTCCCGACTATGCGGTTTCGTCACCGGAAATTGTCCTGGCTGCGGCAGCGAGCATCACAAAAAATATCAAACTGGCCAGCGGCGTTACGGTTTTAAGCTCATCAGAACCGGTAAAGGTATATGAAGACTTTTCAACACTGGATCTGATTTCTGACGGCCGTGCCGAGATTTTTGTCGGGCGCGGAAGTTTCATCGAATCTTTTCCTTTATACGGTTATTCTTTAAATGATTATGAACATCTTTTTGATGAAAAATTAGAATTGCTGTTAAAAATCAATGCAGAAGAGAATGTAACCTGGTCCGGAAAGCTCCGTGCACCGATGCAGAACCAGACGGTTTATCCGAGAGCGAAAAATAACGGGCAGCTTCCGATCTGGAGAGCTGTCGGAGGAACCCCGCAGTCCGTTTTAAGTGCCGCAAAATTAGGAATGCCTTTGGTGGTAGCTATCATTGGCGGAATGCCGGTTCAGTTTAAAAGCTTAATCGAGTTTTACAAGCAGGAATATAAAAAAGCAGGTCATGATGAGGATAAAATGCAGATTGGGATTCACTCCCATACGTTTGTAAGCGATGACCCGAAAGTTATTGACGGCTATTTCAACAATTACAAATCCCAGATGGACAGGATCGGTTCTGCCAGGGGCTGGGCTCCGTTCACAAAAATGCAGTATGAGGGCGGAAGAAGCGAAGACGGGGCTTTATTTATCGGAAACGTTAAAGAAGTGGCCGATAAAATTAATTATATGAAAGAAATCTTCGGAATTACTAGATTTATAGGGCATATGGATGTCGGGAACCCTTCTCATGAAACCATGATGAGATCCATAGAACTGTTCGGTAAAGAAGTAAAACCGGCTGTTAAAAATTAAGACAGTCAGCATCTTTGCTAAACATCAGCAAAGGTGCTTTTATTATTTTCAGGATTAATATTCTTAATTTTACAGAAAAATTATGGAACAATCATCCAAAGACCCGCTTCATGGAAAAAGGCTTGATGCCATCCTTGAGGAGCTTGTGGAATATTATAACGGCTTTGAAAAGCTGGGCGAACAGATCAACATCAAATGTTTTACCGACAACCCGAGCATCAGTTCTTCATTGAAGTTTTTAAGGAAAACAGACTGGGCAAGAACGAAAGTTGAAAGCCTGTATCTATACGTTTTGAGACAGAAAAAGCGTGATGAAATGAACAGCAGAAAGTAAAAGCAGAGTAGTGTTTTAAGATTCTTTTAGCGATTATTCTTAAACCAATGATTTCAAAAACAGTATATTTGTACTGTTAATCGTGAAAAAGAATTCACGACAAAAAGATAATATATGACAATTGAAAACAACCATGTTGTAGCTTTGCGTTACATACTTCACACGATCGAAGAGGATGGAAGTAAGATTCTTGTAGAAGAAACAACAGCAGAAAATCCATTTACATTTTTGTATGGTGTGGGAATGATGATTCCGAAGTTTGAACAGAATATCCTTGGTTTAAAGGCTGGCGATAAAGCGGCGTTTACCATTCAGTCAGAAGAAGCATACGGTGAAAAACAGCCGGATGCCATCGCGCAGTTGCCGATTGATATGTTTAACGAATCCGGAATTCCGCCTGTAGGTGCTATTTTGCCTTTATCTGATAATGAAGGGAATAATTTCCAGGCATTTGTAGTAGAAGTTACACCGGAAGTTGTAGTGGCAGACCTTAACCACCCAATGGCAGGAAAAACGTTAGATTTCGAAGTGGAAATTTTAAACACACGTCCGGCAACGGAAGAAGAACTGGCTCATGGTCACGCTCACGGAGCTGACGGAAACGAAGCTCACTAAAAACAATATCAATGTCCGGTTTTGCCGGACATTTTTTTGATTATCTATTCACTTATCCTTACTCATTCTAAGAATTTCCCCGAAACATAATACCATTTTTCATGCACTTTCTGAAATACGGAAAACTCATGATGAACCTGTGGATCTCCGTCCTGATCGGTATAATATGCCTTAAACTCAACCTGATTCAAAGCAGGTGTCTGTATAATTTCCAGTTTTGTCCATGTATTGATCTCACCCCATTCCTGCAGGTCTTTCTTATTATGGTATTTTCTTTTGCCGGGAAGCGTAGTTTCCATTAAATATTCACCGTTCGGAATAGCAAAGGCAGAAAACCTCGAGCGCATCAAAGCTTCTGCGGTCGGAGCACTTTTTTCTCCGGTGTGGTAAGGCTGGCAGCATTCGCCGTAGGATTTTTCTGAGCAGCAGGGACAGTTCATTGTTTCTGATTATATTGTAAGGCACAAATTTACGCGAATATTCTTTCATGCATTCAAAGCCAACTTCATTTTATTAGTTCTCACTTAAGAAGCGGATTGATGGAAGCTTAAAACAAAATATTTTCTTCATTTTTAAATCCCGGACAGAAGATCGGCCAATAATGTACTCTTGGAATTAAAAAAAGCATCCAAAAATTGAATGCTTAATATTTTATTTAATGAATCCTCTGTTCCTCAATAGCGGCTTGATATCCGGATCATGCCCCGTAAAATCCCTGAATGCCTGATTCAGGTCTACAGAATTTCCTACGGATAAAATATATTTTCTGAAACGGTCGCCGTTTTCACGGGTCAGTCCGCCATTTTTACTGATCCATTCCCAGGCATCATTGTCTAAGGTTTCAGACCACAGATAAGCGTAATATCCGGCAGAATAGCCTCCGCCCCAGATATGTGCGAAATAAGGCGTATGATATCTCGGGGGAACAGTTGCCAAAGTAAATCCGTGTTTAGTTAACGACTGCTTTTCAAAATCCAGTACAGGGATCAGCTGGCTTTCGTTGGTTACCGTATGCCAGTCCATGTCCAGCGCAGCTGCAGAAACCAGCTCGGTAGTCATGTATCCCTGGTTGAACGTTGCCGCTTTTTTAATTTTATCAACCAAAACCTGCGGGATCGGCTGTTTTGTTTCATAGTGAAGCGCGTAATTTTTCAAAACAACAGGATCCAGGGCCCAGTGTTCATTGATCTGTGAAGGGAATTCCACGAAATCTCTCGGAACACTGGTTCCTGAAAGCGATGGGTATTTCTGGCTTGCAAACATCCCATGAATGGAGTGACCGAATTCATGGAACATGGTAGAGACATCATCATAGCTGATCAGGGACGGTTTTCCCGGAGCCGGCTTCTGGTAATTGTAACAGTTGACAATCACAGGTTTTGTTCCCATCAGGTAACACTGCTCCACAAAATTACTCATCCATGCACCGCCGTTTTTAGAGTCTCTGGTGTAGAAATCCAGGTAATAAATAGCGATTGATTTTCCGTCATGGTCAAAAACTTCATACGTTACCACATCCGGATGGTATACCGGAAGATCAGTCCTTTTTTTAAAGGTCAGCCCGAAAAATTTTTCAGCAGCATAGAAAACACCTTTTTCCAGTACGGTGGTTACTTCAAAATAAGGTTTAATCTGATTTTCATCTAAATCGAACTTTGCCTTTCTTACCTGTTCAGCGTAGAAATTCCAGTCCCACGGTTCCACCTGAAAACCGCCTTTCTGCTGATCGATCAGATCCTGGATGTCTTTTGCTTCACGTTTTGCCGTTTCTACCGCTGGGGTTGCAATCTGGTTCATCAGTTTGGTCGCTGCTTCCGGGGTTTTGGCCATCTGGTCCTGCAGTTTCCATTCCGCAAAACTCTTTTTGCCTAAAACCTGTGCTTTTTTAAGCCTTAATGCAGCCAGCTTTTCAATGGTTTCGCGGGTATCGCTTCCATCGCCTTTTTCAGCCCTCATCCAGGATGCTTTGAAAAGCTTCTCTCTCGAAGCTCTGTTTTTAAGGTTCTGCAGAAGAGGCTGCTGTGTCGTATTTTGTAACGCCAGAAGATACTGGCCTTCTTTTCCTGCATTTTTAGCATCCGTTGCTGCCGCTGCAATCTCATCAGCAGTAAGTCCGTCCAGTTCTTTTGCATCGGTAAAGAATACACCGCCCTGTTTCCTGGCTTCGAGTAATTTATTTGAATATTGTGTGGAAAGCGATGCCAGCTCCTGGTTGATCTGCTTTAATTTTTCTTTATCTGCTGCCGACAGGTTAGCACCCGCAATTTCAAAATTCTGCTTATAAAATTGCAGAAGTTTCCTGCTTTCGGAATCCAGCCCGTTATCTGTAATGGATTTTATTCTTTGGTACAGGTTATCATTTAGGTACATTTTATCCGAATGGGCCGCAAAAACAGGAGCGTATTCCTCGTCCAGGGCCTGAAGGGTAGGGTTGGTATTGGCACTGGTAAGATTGGAAAATACAATCATAGCCCTTTTCAATACTTCCCCGCTTTTTTCCAGGGCGACAACCGTGTTTTCAAAAGTCGGCTTTTCAGAATTATCGGCGATTTTTAAGATCTCAGCGTCATGCTGCTTTAACCCGAAATCAAATGCCGGCTTGAAATGTTCATTTTTGATCTTGTCAAATTCGGGAGCTTCATACTGAAGTTTGCTTTTCTTCAGAAAAGGGTTTGATGACAGGGAAGCGTCCGGTGCAGGGACTTCCTGTTTTGTATCAGTGTTTTTCATGGTAGTACAGGATTGATTAAGTGCTAATGCAGAGAGTAATAATACCGACGAAATCTTCTTCATAAATTATTTATTAAAGCATAAAGATATTAAAACTTACGTTACGAATACAGATTGAAGATTTATACAGGCAAAAAAATAAGGTCCTCCTGAATCTCAGAAGAACCCTATCTATCACATTGAAAAATTAAAGGTTTGTTTTGTTTACCGCATTAAACCTGTCCCGTCTGACGGACGGTGCTGGTTTCTTTTCTGGACATCATTACAGCCAGAATTTCAAAAGCTCCTAAAATAACATGGGGCAGGTAAACCCTGTCACTGAAGCCGAACAGCCACGGTGAAGCCAGTAATAAAATACCGGCTACCAGATCAATCGTTAGGTGGATTTTGTAAGGCAGCATACGCGCTACGGCATATTCATAATTGGTGAAAAGACTGTACAGCAATGTGGAAGCCCCCAGAATAACAGGGACCATAGTAGCGGCACTGTCATCTGCAAATCCTAAAAGCCATGGTGCGGCAATTAACAGGATGCCTACCAGATAATCCAATATGGCATGTGTTTTTGATGAAATCATAATGTATATTTTTGTTGGTGTGTACAGTCTTAAGTTCAACTTCTGTACCATTGGAAATAAAAATGTGGTATAAGTGATTGATTTTTAGAATGTTTAATTAAGTTTTTAATAGAAAAAAAAGATTTGAAATATGCCGTATTATGATCAGGATAATATAATTTCTTAAACAGATGTAATATTTTTTATAAATTAGTTGTCATTAATTAACAGTAACCTATAATACAATCAGAATATGAAATCAATACCACTTTTTATTTTTTCAGCGTGCATCGCATTGGCATCCTGCGAAGGCAAACACGACAGGAATACCCGTGAAAACGGAAAAGACAACTGGGTGGAAAAGGTCGTTACCAATGATCACGGACCGACAAAACAGAAGCAGATAACCGGGGATTTTGACGAAATAGAGGTTTCCCAGGCTATTGATGCAGAAATTATAAAATCAGACGTTGAAAAAGTAGTCATCTATGCTCCCGAAAATATCATTGATGAGGTTTTGGCGGAGATCAGCGGTGGAAAGCTCCACGTTCACTATAAAGCTGGCATCAGGGTAATGGACAGCCATAATGTTTCAGCAAAGATTTATGCAAAGGATTTTAATAAGCTCAATGCCAATTCAGCGGCAAAAATTACCGTTAAAGATAAATTTGTTCAGGAAAAAACAGATATTGAAGTTTCCAGCTCAGGATCAGTCTCCGGTGATCTTGAAGCCAATGATTTTGAAATTTCAGCAGGCAGCAGCAGTAGTTTCAGCGGCAGGATCTGGGCGGTAGACCTGGATGTCGAGGCTTCATCAGGAGCCAGTATTGATATTGCCGGAAAAGTCAAGAATGCAGAGATTTCTTCTTCTTCGGGCAGCAGTATTTCAGCGAAAAATGTCATGGTACAGAGCTTAAAGGCCGATGCTTCAAGCGGGGCCAGCGTTGATGTCAGTGCATTGTCATCCGTTAGTGCGGAAGCGTCTTCAGGCGGAAGCATCAATGTTTATAAAAAAGGAAATATCACTTCAATAAATAAAGAAGAAACCAGCGGGGGAAGCGTAAACATCCAGTAAGCTACTTTTCAGTTTCCTGTTCCTCTTCTTCTTCTTCCTCATCGTTTGAAGAATCTTCCCATTGCTGATTATCAAAATTAAGATTATCATAAGCAAGTAAGTCCTCCTCCCGCTGGAGGAGTTCTTTCGTGGTAAACAGATGGATGTCATCATCATCATCAGATTTGGCCAGTTTCCGGATTGATCCTTTATCGATGGCCATGAACCTCTGCCCGAGCCGCCTTGCGGAATATTTCCGCATTCCGGTTTCATGAAGCACATCAACCGCCATATCCACGGCTGTCCCCAGGGTCTCACGATAAATATTATCAATCCCGTTGTTTAAATAATCGTAGGCATCAATCCTGTTTTTAGCCCGTACGAAAATCTTTACCTCAGGATAATGTTCCCTTACAATATCTGCAACAAATTTGTTATCGTCAGGATCATCCAGGCAGAGTACAAGGATTTCGGCATCTTCAATTCCGGCAGCACGCAGCGTAGGGATCTTTGTGGCATCGCCGTAATATACTTTAAACCCATAGCTTCTCAGCAGTTTCACACGGTCTGAATCCCGGTCCAGTACGGTAGCCGATATTTTATTGGCTTTCAGCAGCCGCCCTACCGTACTCCCGAAATGCCCGAAACCGACAATAATAATTTTCTTCTGGCGGATCTGCCCGTCCATGATATTAAAATCGTTGTCTGCATCAGGAACCTCTTTAATGAATTTAGGGTTGATCAGCTTATCATTAATGATTAAAAGGAAAGGGGTAATACACATGGTAATGGCGGTCACAGCCATCATCTGGGCATTGAGTTCATCATTTAAAAGATAGAGGCTTGAGGCATAATTAATCAGGACAAAGGCAAATTCCCCGACCTGAGAAAGGGCAAATGCATAAAACAGGCTTTGCGGCGTATCCATCTTAAAAAATTTTCCTATGACATACAGCACCATGAATTTTATCCCTAAAACGGCAAAAACCGTACTGAAAATAAATACCGGATCTTCCTGGATGATATTGAAATTCATGGTGGATCCGACACTTACAAAAAATACAGCAAGCAGAAGGCCTTTGAAGGGATCAATATGGGCTTCCAGCTCATGGCGGAATTCACTGTTGGCTAGCATTACGCCTGCCAGGAACGCTCCCAGTGCCGGAGACAGCCCGATGGCCACCATTAATTCTGATACGCCGATTACCAGAAACAGCGAAGACGCCGTTAAAAGTTCGGTCATTCCCGATTTTGACACATACCTTAAAAACGGCACAAATACATACCTTCCCAATAAAATTAAAATAGCCACCCCCAGGATTACAGTGGCAAACTGCATCCACTGCGGCAGGTTCTGGATGATCACCTGGATTTCATTCTCATTATTCGTTACCTTATGATGGGCGATCAGTGGAAGTATGGCAAGGATAGGGATTACGGCAATATCCTGGAACAGAAGTGTGGAAAAAGAGGCTTCTCCGGCCAGTGTTTTCAGGTTGTTCTTTTCCTGCAGCGTCTGCAGCACAATAGCGGTGGAAGAAAGAGCAAAGCACATGGCAACGGCAACGGCTTTATCAATCTGCCAGCCGGCCCACATGAATACGACAAAGAGCAGTGAAATGGTGAGAAGCATCTGCGTCATTCCGAGACCGATGATCTTTTTCCGCATCTCCCAGAATTTCCGGGGCTCCAGTTCCAATCCCACCAGAAAAAGCAGCATGATCACCCCGAATTCACTGGCGTGCATAATGTCATTCACGTCTTTTCCTGTCAGCCGTAACACATAAGGCCCGATAATAATCCCACCCGCAATGTATCCGATCACAGAACTGAGTCCGAATTTTCTTGCCAGCGGAACCATAATAATGGCAACGCCCAGAAAAAGAAGGGTGTTCATCGCTAAGCTGGTTTCCATGCTTTATTTTTTTAAAAGTTCAGTGAATTTCTGCTTATGCACTATGATGTCTTTTTTTGATAATTTATTGGCTTCGTACACCACTTTGATGTTTTTAACATCAGCTTTAAAGACGTTCAGGGAAACAATAAGCCCGCTGATCAGTTCTTCTACCGTGTATCCGTAGGTGCCTTCCTTACTGAACGATCTTTCTTTGCCACCTGTGGTGACCAGGATATAGACTTCTTTGCCTTCCAGCGGATTGGTATGCCCTTCCTTAAGCCAGTCGCGGTCAAATACCTCATCAACCCAGAGTTTCAACAGGGGAGGAGTCCCGAACCAGATCAGGGGGAACTGAAAAATAAAACGGTCATAATATCTCAGCCTTTTCCTTTCCCTGAATGCGGCAATGTGAAAATCCGGATATTCTTCATACAGATCCCGAAGGGTAAAATGCTGGTGGCGGACATAGAAATTAATAAGCTCTGCATTTGAATTGGAGTGCTCTAAATAAGGATGTGCAAAAACGACCAGCGTCTTCTTCATAAGGCTGTTTTCAGTAAATATAATGAAAAAATTTTGGACTAAAGGTGTATATTAAGGCAGTTTAATGATTTTTAATTGTTAAAAAATAGAATTTGTATATCAATATATCATCACAACAGCCGTATATTTTTCTTTTCTCTCTATTGAAATCTTAAAAATTAAAATAGCTGTATCTGTCTCTATTTTAATTTTTTTGGAAGCAGTTTTATATGCTAAAAAATCGGTCATTATATGACCGATTCTATTATTTGAAATATATATAGCTGTATTCTACCAGCCTCCGGATGCACCGCCTCCGCCGAAGCTTCCGCCGCCTCCAAATCCACCGAATCCGCCGCCGCCTGAACTTCCGCCACCAAATCCACCGCCTCCGAAGCTGCCGGGGAAAGGGAAAAATCCGCCCGGATAATTTCTGCGGCCCCTTCTGGAGATGATTACATCGTCGTCGTCATCACCGCCTCTTCCGCCGCCTCTGTTTCTGAAAACAATGATAATGATGATGAAAATAACAATGGCAATAAATATAAAATTGCCAGCCCCTTTCTTACTGCCGGTCTTAGGATTGTTTAATGGTTTGAATTTCCCCTGAACCGCTTCCATAATCGCAGAAGTGCCGCGGTTGATCCCTTCATACCATTGGCCTTTCTTAAAATGAGGCGTAACGATATAATCCAGGATCTGCCCTGCAACGGATGCTGTAAGATACTGTTCAACCGCTCTTCCCTGCTGGATAGACATGGTATGATCCTCAGTGGCAATTAAAAAAACAACCCCGTTGTCCACATCTTTTTTACCAATTCCCCATTTTTCCCCGAACATGGTCGCAAGGAAATTTATATCTTCCCCTTTGGTGGAAGGGATGATGACCACTTCAATTTCTGTAGAGGTGGAATCTGCAAAAGCAATCAGTTTTTTATTAAGATCGTCTTTTTCCTGAGGACTCAGTAAATTGGCTTCATCATAAACAGGATAAAGCACATTGGGTTTTGCAGGAACCGTATACTGTGCCGATACAAAAGTGTAGAGGCAGATCAGTGCAAATGAAAAAACAATGTTAAGAGAAGGTAATTTCATTAGAAAGCTCGTTGTGGTTTTCCCCTTTTACAGGAAAATGTTTTTTTAGTTCAAGGCCTGTTTCCAGGATGCCGCTTTTTAAGGCTTTATAATAATTCCCTTTGGCAAACTCAGAGGTGATATAATCATGCAGGCGATCCCAGTAAGCCTGGTGTACTTTTTCATGAATGGCGGTATCTCCGATGATTGTAAGGTACCGCTGTTCAAAATTCACATGGAACAACACGGCGTTTCTTTCGGCCGTTTTATCCATGCACAGTTCCCTGAAAACCTCAAATGCCGTTTTGGCACTGTCCTGATCCGTTGAAGAATCAATATGTACCCTGATCTCGCCGGTAGAATGCTCCTCTGCTGACTGAATCGCTTCCACAAGGGAAGCGATCTGCTGACTGGTTAAGAAATTACTGCTCATTTATATTATTCTGAGAATACATCAGGTGCTTTCTGTGCTCCTGCATCTGCTTTGAAATAAGGCTTTTCCTTAAAGTTGGTGAAGTTTGCCAGAATATTATTCGGGAAAGTTTTGATTGAGGTATTATAATCCTGGGCAGCTGCATTGTAGTAAACGGTTTCCGTTCTTACACTGTTCTCAATTGCCGTGTACTCTCTCTGGAAATTGATATACTGCTGGTCTGCTTTTAAGTTCGGGTAAGATTCCACCGTTGCAATCAATCTGCTTAAAGCTCCTGACAGTTCTCCCTGTGCAGCCTGGAATTTGGCAAGATCCTGCTCGGTCATATTCGTAGGATCAATATTAATGGATGTTGCTTTTGAACGCGCTTCCACTACTCTGGTTAACGTTTCCTGCTCAAATTTTGAATAGGATTTTACGGTTCTTTCCAGATTCGGGATCAGGTTGGCTCTTTTTTGGTAAACGGTTTCTACATTAGACCATTTGGTATTGACGTTCTGTTCTTTTGTAACAAAATTGTTGTACCCGCTTTTTCCCCAGAAGAATAATACGGCAACAATAATAAGAAGAGCAATACCGATGGTTCCGGCGCTCAGACAGCCTCTGTTTTTCATAGTTTATTTATTTTACTTTCTTGTGCTAACCAAATATACAAATTATGTGCTAATTTTGTAAAAAATTATTTAATGGTTACAATCGTTGTTGCGATGGGGGAAAACAGAGGGATTGGTTCTAATAATCAAATGCTTTGGCACCTCCCGAAAGATTTAAAACATTTTAAAGAAATCACATCAGGACATCCTGTGGTGATGGGAAGAAAAACCTTTGAAAGTATCGGGAAACCGCTGCCTGACCGTACGAATATTGTAATTTCAAGAAAGAACGACTGGTTTGAGGAAGGTGTTTTAATCGTGGGAAGCATAAAAGAAGCGATTAAGTTTGCCAAGAAGATTGATGAGGATATTTTTATTATCGGAGGAGGGAATATCTACAAACAGACCATGGATATGGCTGACAAAATAGAGCTTACCACAGTAAAAGCCGATATTGAAGCCGATACGTTTTTCCCGGAGATTGATAAAAAAGCATGGAAAAAAGTACAGGAAATCTGCCATGAAAAAGATGAAAAGAATCCTTATGATTTCTGCTTTGAAACCTATGAAAGAATCTGACGTTTCAGATGTTGGGGTTTAAGGTGACAATAACGTTAAACTTTTAGGTCCCGGACCGCAAAGTCTGAACCTTAAATTTATTATCTTTGCAATTCTAAAATTTAATAATGAATAAATACATAAAAGTTGCCGTTGCAGCAGTTCTTATACTTTTAGGACTTTACATGATGTTCTTCACCCGAAACCTGGGCTGGGGGATTGTAATTTTCCTTCTGGCAGCAGCACCCATCCTCCTGTTTTTTAAAAATGAGTATATCCTGTTGGCCTTCTGGCAATTAAGAAAGCAGAATATGGAGAAAGCAGCGGTCTGGTTACAGAATATCACCAACTACCGGGTACAGCTTCACAAATCACAGTATGGATATTTTCATTATCTTACGGGGTTAACACAAGCGCAGGCCCAGCCGGCAAAAGTGGAACCTTTTATGAAAAAAGCTCTGGAATACGGTCTGAATATGAAACATGACAGAGCCATGGCCACATTGAACCTGGCAGCAGCAGCTATTTCCAAAGGAAGAAGACAGGAAGGGCAGAAGCTGTTGGAAGAAGCGAAGAGGCTTGACAGTGCAGGAATGATGACGGATCAGATCAAAATGATGAAAGACCAGCTGAAAATGCCAACCATGCAGAAGCATATGCATAATCCCAATATGAGAAACAGAGGAAAATTCGGTTAATCAGTAAGAATTTTAAAAATAAACAGGCACCTGGATTTTATTTCAGGTGTTTTTTTATGCGAAATATTGAGGTCTGCCAATCTTTAAAAGTGTGTTGAATGGAGTACTGCTTTTATTTAGAAGAATTTTATTTATCGCAAAGGTGTAAACAACAAATTTTTCTTACATTTCAGAATTATTCTCATATCCGTAGAATTTCGGGATCTGCCACTGGTATTTTACGGCTAATGTTCTTATGGCAACAATCAGGAGAATCGTAAAAATCTGAATTGCCGTATAGGTTAATGTTGTGAATTTTGTCAATACTAAAAATGCAGAGCCTCCGACAATACAGGCTGTAGCATAAATTTCCTTTCTGAAAATCAAAGGGATCCTGTTGAGTAGGATGTCCCGGATAATCCCGCCGAAGCAGCCGGTAATGGTTCCCAGCCCGATGCAGATCAAAGGATGGATGTCGGCATGCAGCCCTTTCTGGACCCCGATAATCGTAAACAGTCCCAACCCGAAACTGTCGAAAATAAATAAGGTAACCCGGAAGTTTTTTTCAAAAGATTTAAAAATCATGGTAAAAATACTGGTCATGATAATCAGTGCGCAGGTCAGCAGGTCATGCATCCAGAACACCGGGATGTCCAGTAACAGGTCTCTCACCGTTCCGCCGCCCACTGAGGTCACGAACGCTATAATCAATACGCCGAACGGATCAAGCCGCCTCTGCATTGCAGCAAAGCTCCCCGACATCGAAAAAGAAATCGTCCCGAGAACTTCTATGGCAAAATTGAACTGTTCGTGCATATTATAAGTAATGGATTACAGGTAATGAGTAATGGATAATAAGTAAAAGGTGATAATTAGTGTGTTATATTTTGTGATAACTTAAACTTATATTTCGTCATTACATTGACTAATTCTTCACATTCGGATTTCAGATATGAAATTTTTTCGGCATCTAAATATTTTAATTCTTCAATGATTTCGAGTCAAAGCTGAGTTTCAACAACAATGCAGAGCTTTGCAAATCTTTCTTTTTCTGATCTTGCTCTGGAAACGGCCTGTAATTGGCTGCTACTGAAGTTGCAGATCTTATTATTTGTTTTCTGACTATTGAAAGGTCATCAGAATAAGGTAATGATGATAATGATTTTATAACCGAAACAGAAAAATTTTTAGTCCGGCCTCTGAAAGCCTGATTGAAATCCATAGTTATAGAATTACCCGTTACTCATCGTTTTACCCTTACTGAATCCGGAACAAGCAATTCATATTCTCCGTTATGGTTAATGATTTCCCGCACAATGCTGCTGCTGATAAACGATTTTCCGGATGAGGTTAATAAGAATACGGTTTCCAGCTTTTTATGGGCCAGCGTCCTGTTGGTATGCGCAATGGCTTTCTCAAATTCAAAATCGGCAGGGTTTCTGAGTCCTCTGATGATGTACTGGGCATCTTTTTCAAAACAGTAATCCACCGTCAGACCTTCAAAATAATCCACTTCTACATTAGGGAATTCGGCAACGGAATTCTGGATGAACTCCATCCTTTTTTCCAGCGGGAACATATATTTTTTCTGGGAATTCTGCCCGATGGCAATGATTAACTTATCAAAAAGCGGAGCGGCACGTTCTATAATGTCATAGTGGCCCAAAGTAATAGGATCAAAAGACCCCGGAAAAACAGCAATTTTCATGCGTATAAAGTTATAAGTTATGCGTTATAAACTATAAGTTACAATTATGAATATGAACCCTCAACCATAAGTTTCAGATCCTGCCATTATCAATTATACGAATCTAGTTTCTAACTTCTAATTACTAAATTCTAATTTCTAAATGTATTCAAAGCTTTTTCAACTTCGTTTCCGCAAAGGTCTGCAATGGAAATCCCGTAAATTTTTGCCTGCTGCGGAAGGATACTTGCCGGAGAGAATCCCGGGTTGGTGTTCATTTCCAGCATATAGGGAACACCGTCCATCAAAATAAATTCACTTCTTGAAAAACCGCTCATTCCTAAGGAATTATAAGCACGTTTTGCAATTTCTTCCACTTTGATTCTGGTTTCATCGTTAATTCTTGCCGGCGTAATTTCTTCTGAAGCCCCTTCATATTTAGCTGCATAATCAAAAAATTCATTGGTAGGGACAATTTCCGTAATACCCAGGACAATGGTTTCCCCTTTATAATCAATTACTCCTACGGAGACTTCCATTCCGTCCAGGAAGCTTTCAATTAAAATTTCATCATCTTCTTTAAAAGCAACTTCTGCAGCGGCCAGTAATGCCGATTTTTCCTTTACTTTTGAAATTCCCAGTGACGAGCCGGACTGGTTAGGCTTCACGAAAACAGGAATTCCCAGCTGATCTGTAATGCTGTCAACATCAATGTCTTCACCTTTTCTTAAATAAACGCTTTTGGCAGAAGGGATTCCGTATTTTGAAAGTACAGCTAAGGTATCTTTTTTATTGAAGGTGAGAGCACTCTGGTAAAAATCACAGCCGGTATATTTTTGCCCGATGGCATCCCAATAAGCCTGAAGAATTCCGTTTTCGCCCGGTGTACCGTGGATGATATTGAAGCAGACATCAAATGTAAGGATGTCATTATTTTCTAACTGTACTGAAAAGTCGCCTCTGCTGATCTCGTGTTTCTGATCCTTTTCATCTGAAAAATACCATTCGTCTTTAAGGATAACCACTTTATAGACATCATAAAGATTCCTGTCTAAAGAATCATAAATTAACTGCCCGCTTTTTAATGATACAACGTATTCATCAGAATAGCCTCCCATTACTACGGCAACACTTTTTTTGCTCATAACCATATAGTATCAAGTAAGGCAAATGTAATGATTTTATATCATGGATAAACGCATGCGGGGAAATTTTCAGTACGAAAATGAATTGTGTTAAATAAAAAGCACATTCTAAAATTATTAATTATATTTGCTGTCTAATTATAGTAATTTTAAGTATGCTTAAATCACTTTTCAATTGGAAAGTTTTACTGAACTTAGTCGTGGCCATCGGTGTTTTTGTGGGGTTGGTTTGGCTTACGTTCCGTTGGTTGGAGTACCATACCAATCACGGGCAGGAGATTCCTGTTCCTAATATCGTCAATAAATCTGTATATGAAGCTATTAAAATCCTGGATGATTCCGGATTGGAATATGAAGTGGACAGTCCTCAGTATAATCCTAAATACAGGCCGTTCCAGGTGCTGCAGGTATATCCTATGCCGGGATCCCGTGTGAAAGACGGAAGGGCTATTTTATTAAAAGTAAACCCGAGGACCTGGGCAAAAGTTGAGATTCCCGATGTCATAAATAAATATTCCGGTCTGGCTTTCCAGAGGCTGGAGCAGGTAGGACTGAAAGTAGGGGATACCATCTATGAGCCGAGTATTCAGAAAGATGCGGTATTAAGGATTTTATTTAAGGGAAATCCTGTAAACCCGAAAACAAAAGTTCCGAGATTTTCTGTGGTAGATGTAGTGATAGGCTCAGGGCCTATGCGGAATATTTCCATTCCGAATGTGGTGGGATTAACCGTGAAAGAAGCGAAAGCCATTATCGCAAGGAATATGTTTGAAGTGGGGATTGTAGATCATGAAAACGGAGGCAAGGACGAGTCTGATATCATTTATTACCAGGATCCTGCGGCAGGAGATGTCCGCGATCAGGGGATGCAGATTGACCTCTGGGCCAGTGAAAGGACACCCGCCGAACTGAGGGATAAGATTGAACAGCTGAATTCTGTGTACAGGATGAAAGTAGATACCGGACTGCCGCCTGTGCAGTACCAGGAGGTTCCCGCCCGTCAGGAAGAACCTGTTTACCAGACACCGCCGCCGGCAGTGCCCGAAACAAGAAGGGAAACCCCGAAACCGGCAACAGACGGTGTAAAAAGAGATGCTGTTAAAATAACAACAGTTCAGCCAACGGCTTCCGGAGGCCAGACAGGTAATAGACCTAAAACAGTTACTTCAGGTTCAGGAAGCGGTTCCAATACAGCTTCCGGTTCCGGTACTTCAAGGCAGGCGACTTCAGCACAGCAGAAGCCGGCAGAAAAGCCAAAAGCTAAAAAAGTAGTTGTAGAATAACAATCAATTATTATAAAAGATACGGGCTTCAACTTCTTATGTTGAAGCTTTTTGTATAAAGATAAAGTGAATAATGACAGAAGATAACGAAGATTTTTTAGAAGAAGGACTGCCGGAGCAGGACAGCATCGATGTGGTGGATATTGATGAGGAAAACAAAGGCCTGTATGAGCATCTCAATATGGTTGTTGATAAAAATCAGGAACCTTTGAGAATCGATAAATTTTTAATGATTTACCGTCAGAATTCTTCCAGAAATAAAATTTCACAAACCTGCAGGGCCGGGAATGTCATTGTAAACGGGGCCGTGGTAAAACAGAACTACCGGGTAAAGCCGGGAGACCATGTTTCCGTGCTGCTGGCACACCCGCCGAGGGAAAATGTCATTGTTCCGCAGAATATTCCCATTACCATTGTTTATGAAGATGATGATCTGATTGTGGTGGATAAGGATCCGGGCATGGTGGTGCATCCGGGATTCGGGAACTGGGACGGTACTCTGGTAAATGCCCTTGCTTATCATTTCGAACAGAACGGGGCGAAATCCGATCTTGACAGGGTAGGACTGGTTCACAGGATTGATAAAGACACGTCCGGGCTTCTGGTCATTGCCAAAAACGAATATGCCATGAGCTTTCTGGCCAGACAGTTCTTTGAACGGAAGACCAAAAGGCTGTACTGGGCTTTTGTCTGGGGCAATGTGCAGGAGGATGAAGGTACCATACAGGGCCATATCGGCCGTCACCCCAAGAACAGGATGCAGATGCATACCTATGCAGACGGAAGCCAGGGAAAGCATGCGGTAACGCATTATAAAGTTTTGGAAAGATTCAGGTATATGACTTGGGTGGAATGTAAACTGGAAACCGGAAGGACGCATCAGATCAGAGCACACTTCAAACACATCGGGCATACTTTGTTTAATGATGAAAGATATGAAGGCCATACCCCTCTGCGCGGCGTGAATCTTCCTAAGTATAAGCAGTTTATAAAAAATGTTTTCGAAATTCTTCCAAGGCATGCGCTTCATGCCCATACTTTGGGATTCATACATCCGGCTACAAAGAAGGAATTATATTTTGAGAGCCCAATGCCGAAAGATATGGCGGATGCTGTAAAAAAATGGAGAAATTATTTAGAAAACTAAAAATATATTGAGAATTTTTTTATATTTGTTGAATTGAAATCAAGATTTGTTATGAGAAAACTATATGCTATCGTATGTTTAGCTCTTTTGTCAAATGCATACAAAGCACAGGAAACATTACCCTACTATCAGCAATATCTTTTAGATGGTGAGTTTCTGTTCAACCCAGCACAGTACGGAAAGACAGACTATGTGCAACTCAATCTTAACTATCAGCAGCAATTTTCGAAGTTCAGTGAATCTCCCAATGTACAATCGGTTGGGTTTAACGCGAACATCTTTGATAGAGTAGGAGCAGGTATCTCTGTGTTCAGGGACAGCAACGGTCCCATTTCCGCAGGCGGAATTACAGCTGGGGCATCATATTTTATTCCTCTTAGCAGCGAAGGAGACCGAAAAGACCAGTTCTCTTTCGGTACCAGTGTGAATTTCTATAACATGAATTTTGATTATTCAAAAATTAACACCCAGGATGCTTCAGACCCTTTACTGCAGGGAAGCGAGAGCAACATCTTCATGGCATATGCCAACTTTGGGGTAGCTGCTACCTACAGGGATATCTTTGCAGGGGTTTCGGTTAACGATATTGCCCTTACCAATGATGAAGCGATTGTGAACGGACGTGAGCCTTCTCCAATCAAATTCTTCTTAAACCTTGGGTATGACTGGCATGTAGGCGATAACATCTATTTTACGCCTTCCGCTCTAATCAACCTTAATACCAACTCTACAAGAACCATCGATTATAACTTAATGGGTACGTTCTTCAATGATATCAATTCATTCTCTTTCGGGGTAAGCTACAGATCAGTTCAGAACAGATTTGACAGCCAGCAGCTGCAGATTGCACCGGTAGTGAAGGTAAGATTCAACAAATTTATGATCGGGGCTACCTATAACCTTGGGTTGTCTGATATCCAGGAATATGGAGGAAACAGCTTCATGATCGGATTAGGATATAACTTTGATAACTTCATTAATCACAGAGGGTATAGATATTAATCAATTTAAATTAAATACATTTGAGCTCTGAATTTTCAGAGCTTTTTTTATGATCTATATTCATATTCCGTTTTGTAAACAAAAGTGCAGCTACTGTAATTTCCATTTTTCAACATCTTTAAATTTTAAGGATGAGATGCTGGCTGCCATGAGAAAAGAAATATTTCTTCGGAAAGACGAGCTGCAGAACAAAAATTTACAGTCTTTATACTTCGGCGGCGGAACCCCGTCTATCCTTTCAGCAGATGAAATTAAGCGTTTAATTGATGAGGTGCTGCACCATTTCAGCTTTGATAAAGATATTGAAATCACACTGGAGGCAAATCCGGATGATCTGGATGGCAGCTTTCTGAAAGGACTGGCAGATTCTCCTGTAAACCGGCTTTCTATCGGGACCCAAAGTTTTTTTGATCAGGACCTGAAACTCATGAACCGTGCCCATAATGCTTCCGAAGCCGAAGGATCGATCAAAAGGGCCCAGGATTTTGGCTTTGAAAATATAAGTATTGACCTGATTTACGGTTCCCCGACTTCCAATATGGAAATGTGGAAAGAAAACCTGAATAAAACCATTGCTCTTGAAGTACCGCATATTTCCTCTTATGCCCTGACGGTAGAACCCAAAACAGCCCTGGAAAACTGGATTTCAAAAGGAAAAGTAATGAACCCGAAAGAAGATGAACAGAATAAAGAGTTTTATTACCTGTCAGACTTCCTGAAAGACAACGGATTTGAACACTATGAAGTTTCAAATTTTGCACGTCCCGGATTTCATTCAAAGCACAATGCGTCTTACTGGAAATACAGGGAGTACCTGGGCGTCGGCCCGTCTGCACATTCGTACAACGGTTCTGATGTCAGGAGCTGGAATATAGCCAACAATCAGCAGTACATAAAGAAAATAAGTTCCGGTGTCTTAGCCAAAGAAGAGGAAATTCTTTCCCGGGAAGACCAGTTCAATGAAATGATCATGATCGGCTTAAGGACAATCTGGGGCGTAGATCTGGAAAACCTGAAAGATAAATTCGATGACCGCATTTTCGAGCATTTCCAGAATGAAATAAAGCACAAGCTGGAAGACGGAATTCTGACGATTGAAAATAGTCATCTTAAAATTCCTGAAAAACACTGGTTTATGGCAGACGGCATTGCTTCGGACCTGTTTATGGTCTGATCATTTCAGATATGCAGCATTGTATGATAAATTCCTTATTTTTGTATAAAATTTCAGCTTCATTTTGAAAACTAAAAAACAGAATTATTCGCATCTTTCCCCCAATCAGCCGATCGGGATTTTTGACAGCGGGGTAGGAGGCTTAACGGTGGCCAAAGAAATCAAAAGGCTGCTTCCGAACGAAGACCTGATTTATTTCGGGGATACGAAACATTTGCCTTACGGGGAAAAATCCAAAGAAGCCATCATAGAATATTCTACAAAAATTACCAATTTTCTGCTGAGTCAGAACTGTAAGGCCATTGTTATTGCCTGCAATACAGCCACGGCCAACGCTCTGAATGAAGTCATGGAATCCGTTGCAGGAAAAGTCCCGGTGATTGATGTTATCAACCCGGTTGCAGAAAAGGTATCCTACGAAATCCACAACAATGTGGGTGTGATTGCCACCAAGGCAACCGTAAATTCCGGCCTGTATAAAAAAAGCATCAAGAAGCATAATAAATGGATCCGGGTGGATGAACTGGCAACACCGCTGCTGGTTCCTGCCATTGAAGAAGGTTTTAAAAACCATCCGATTACCCATGCGATCATTTACAATTACCTCAGCAACAGCAAACTGAAAAATATTGAAACGCTGATTTTGGGATGTACCCACTATCCGCTATTAATCGAAGAAATAAAACAGTATTACGGAAACCGTGTAAGAGTAATCGATTCCCCGAATATTGTAGCCAACCACCTGCAGATCATCCTGGATAAATACCATCTGCTGCAGACGGCCAACCCAAAGCCGAATTATCATTTCTATCTTTCCGATATCACAAAGAATTTTGAAAAAATATCGAAGAAGTTCTTCGGAAAAACCATTGATCTGGAGTTAAAGGTTTTATAAAAGAAGCACTCCCTGCAATCTGAAGCATCTTTTGCTCCTTCTAAAGCCCACGCAGAAACTGAAATAAGAGCTCAAAAAAAATAATCAGGAAATTTCCTGATTATTCTTCTGTTGTTTCTATGCTGCTTTCTTCATTAGGCCTGTAAAAGCTAAAGCTTACATTGCCGTATTTCCGGGTATCCGTTAAATTCGGATGGTCCAACTTCATCCGGCTCTGATGTTCTATAATCAGGACTCCGTTTTCTTTCAGGTATTTATTTTTCAGAACCAGGGAAATCAGTTCCTGGTATTTTTTCTCTTCCGTTTCAAAAGGTGCATCCGAAAATACAATTTCAAAGGACTTTTTATTTCTGAATTTTTTAAGCCAGTCGAATACATCGCCACGCTGTACGCTCACCTGTAAACTGAACCCAAGCTCAGAAGCGGTGGAATTTAAAAATGACGTATGTTTCGGATTCATTTCAACCGAAGTGATGTCCTGAGTGCCCCGGGAAGCAAATTCAAAGCTGATCGAACCGATTCCTGCAAACAGATCCAGTACAGCAACCGACTGCATGTCATACGTGTTCTCCAAAATACTGAAGAGTGCTTCTTTGGCAAAATCCGTTGTAGGCCTTACATCAAAATGTCTCGGGGCGGCTATTTTCTTGGCTTTCCATTTGCCTGCTATAATTCTGTACATATTGGTTAAATTTGGGATAGGTATAATGGCAGCCGGGAATTGAAAAACAAGTCCTGTTCCGCAGCCTGTAACCTAATTAAGGATAAAGTTTTTGGTTGGAATATTATCCGATACAATTTTCAGGTTCTTTACAAATTTCTGAAGCTCTGAAATAAAAGTCTCGTTCTCAGTGGTCTCCCCGTACACAAAGAAATGGGTTTCATTAATCCCGAAACCGATCTTGCTTAAGGTGAACATCACGAAATATAGAAAATCTACCTCCGAACTCACATCCAGATTGTTGTAGAGAATGATCTTTTTATGGTCTATCGCAAAAAACTCGCACTGGTTATGGTAAAGATTGATGTGGATTTCCTTATTATTTTTATTGCTGATGGAATTTAAAAACTTCTCACCCGAAAAATTAAAATTCACGGGCAATGCCAGGTCCTTAATTTTCTTATACAGGCTTTTCGGGAAAGTATAATAAAACTGGACTTTGAATTTTTCATTGATCGAAAGCATCAGTTCCTCTTTTTCCTTGTCCACGGGCGCATTGTAGGCAATAAGCTCAAAACCCGTTTCATGCTGAGAGAATCCTTCAGGCATCAGGGTAAAATGGTTCAGTGCGGAAACCACATAAATTTCATCGAATCTCTGTCTGATCAGCATTTCGTCTAGCTGGTCGGCAATAAAGTTTTCCGGAGAATCCTCATCTACGAAATAAGATTTCTCTTCCACAATGCTTTTGTTTTTCGCAATCTGGCAGATCAACCCGTCTTTGATAAAAAGTAAATTAAGTACGTTCATATTCCAATTCCTGCAAATTTAGTGAAATTCTACCATTACTGCACCTGATTGATGGTGAAGTATTTCCTTATTGTAAAAATCCAGATTCGTCTGGCTTTCCAGTACGTCCCAAACCAGCCGTTGTAAAACGCCGTCCCCGATTCCATGGACAATTTCCAGCCTCTTCAGGTGGTTCTTCCGGCAGAATGAAATTACTTCCAACAGCTTTTCTTTCTGAATAAAAAGTCTTTCAAAACTGTCATAATCGTGCGGATTTTTAACCAGGTTATGAAAATGAAGATCCAGAACCAATAGGTTTTTATGATGTTTTTTAGAAACGGCTTTTTTCGGTTCTGCTTTTTTTATAACTTTAATATTTTCATATAAATCAGCATTTTTAGGAACCAGTTTCTCTTTTGGATATTGATAGGTAAACCCATATTCATCTTTAAAAACTACAATATTCCCGTTCACGGAAGTAACTATTCCGCTCAAATCCTCATCTACTACAGAAACGGTATCCCCGATTTTCATCATTTATTAATTCATTTTTTTAGAAGTTGTTCCCGCTATCCACTTTTACTCCTCGCGCCGGGCTTTTCCTGCTGCCTGCTGCGGGGTAACCGTTGCTATCGTTGCTAGGGTTTCAGTCATAAATTTAAGCCTCGGCAAAATTAAAAAAGCAGAGATATCAGACTACCAAAGGTCAGGCTTTTTGCTTTATTATTTCGGACCCAGCTCAATGACTTCAAGATCTTTAATTTCCGTATCATCAATCACAAACCGCATCATGGTTCTCATTTTGTGCCATCCCTGTTTTCCGCAGGCTCCCGGGTTCAGGTGCAGCAGATTGTTTTTTTGGTCAAACATCACTTTCAGGATATGCGAATGCCCGGAAATAAAAAGTTTTGGCGCTTTTCCGGCAATCTCTTCTTTGGCCAGCGGAGTGTATTTTCCGGGATAACCTCCGATATGGATCATTAAAACTTCTACATTCTCGCAGAAAAAACGGTTCACTTCAGGAAACTCAGACCGGATTTTTGCATTGTCAATATTGCCGTAAACCCCTTTCAGAGGCTTTATTTTTTCAAGCTGTTCAATCACTTCCATGCTCCCGAAATCCCCGCCGTGCCAGATCTCATCGGCCTGACGTGCATAATCGATAATGCGGTCGTCAATATAAGAATGAGAATCAGAAAGGAGCAGGATTTTAGTCATGATAACTTTTTTAGGCTTTGCAAATATAAACAAGCTTTATTAAAAATGTTATTTATTACATTTGGAGAAAATTAAAAAAAATGAAGCAGAAACTTTCTTTTTTCCTTTTACTTCTGGCAGCAGGGATCTTCAATGCACAGGTAGAGGAAAAAAAGCTCGATGAATTAATCCGGAATACCTTAAAGACTTTCGACGTTCCGGGAATGTCCGTCGGGGTTATCAAAGACGGAAAAGTTATTTATTCAAAAGGTTTCGGGGTACGTTCTCTCGCAACGAATCAACCGATGGATGATCAGACCCTGGTGGGGATCGCCTCCAATTCCAAAGGGTTTACCTGCACTGCACTGGCGATTCTGGCAGATGAAGGGAAACTGAATTGGGACGACCGGGTTTCAAAATACATCCCGGAATTCCAGATGTACGACCCTTATGTTTCCCAGAATGTAACCATCAAAGATTTGGTAACGCACCGCGCCGGATTAGGATTGGGGCAGGGAGACCTGATGTTCTTCCCCGAAGGCGGAAACTTAACCGTTAATGAAATTGTTCACAACGTACGGTACCTGAAGCCTGACAACCCTTTCAGGACTACACTGGATTATAATAACATCATGTTTATTGTAGCCGGTGAAGTTATCCACAGGGTTTCCGGGTTAAGCTGGGCAGAATTTATCGAACAGAGAATTATGAAGCCTATGGGAATGGCTTCAAGTTTCGGGAGCTACAGCAGGGCAAAAGCAGCAGCCAATAAAATTGATGCCCATGCGCCGGTAAACGGGAAAGCCGTTGCTGTTCCCCACGACTGGAATGAGACAGCCAATGCAGCCGGAGGAATTATGAGCAATATTAAAGACATGACACTCTGGGCAGAATGCCTGTTGAATAATTTTACCACAAAAGACGGTAAAAAATTAGTTTCAGATAAAAATGTCCAGCAGTTGTGGAGCTTACAGATCCCAAGTGGAGTAGCGGCAAAGAATCCATACGATACGAGCTTCTACGGATATGGAATGGGCTGGTTTTTAAGTGATGTGAAAGGTCATAAGCAGGTTCAGCACACAGGAGGACTGATCGGGACAGTGACCCAGTTTACGCTGATTCCTGATATGAAACTGGGAATTGTAGTCCTGACCAATCAGCAGTCGGGGGCAGCTTTTAACACCGTAACGAATACCGTAAAGGATTCTTATCTTGGTGTGGCAGACAGAAACTGGCTGAAAACCTATGGTGACAGAATGAAAAAAACAGAAGAGGTTTTTGATAAGCAGAAGAAAGAAGCATTCGCAAAATCGGAAGCCTTCAGAAAAGAAAAAAACCTCCAGCCAAAAGCGGAACAGTTTGCAGGAACGTATACCGACAGATGGTTCGGTGATGTGGAAATTATGCAACAGGGAAATACCTACAGGATTTCATGCAAAAACTCTCCGAGATTAAAAGGTGAACTGCTGCCATTTTCCGGCAATTCATTTATTATCAGATGGGATGACAGAAGCTACGATGCCGATGCCTATATCATTTTTGATTATGATGAAACAGGAAAAGCACAGTCGGCCAGGCTAAAGCCCATTTCAGATATCACGGATTTCAGTTTTGATTTTGAAGACCTTGATTTGAGAAGGAAATAATTCTGAAACTGAAGGCGAATTAATTAATAAACAATAAAATCACTGGATTCAGTGATTATTCAATACAGGTGGGCGAAAGCCCATCTTTTGTTTTAAGGATGTAAGCTCTAACCGAAATCTGTAAACTGTTGAAATTAGTATTGAAAATTTTAGTTTAAAAATTCATACTGATAACCATCCTGTCAGAAACTCTTAGAATTTCGCCGACTCCTTTTGAAGGAAGAGAGTGTTAAATTTTCTTCGGTTCATAAAAAAACAGCAGCTTCTTGTTGGCTACGTTAAACTCAGACCAGGAGTGGCAGTCGATTTCAAAGCCGGCAACGCCGCAGGTGGGGAAGTGGAAGATATCTTCGGACATGGAATTCGCAAAATTGGAAATCCCGTTATTATGGGAAAATAAGGCTACGGAATGATGGCTGTCATCAAGATCATAAATCACAGACTCAAAATTACGTTCCGAAGGATTGTACAGTTTTTCATCCGTTGTCACATTAATCCGGTAAGACTCGTTAAAAATTTCACACGTAGTCAGGGCACGGACGGCAGGGCTTGATACGAAACGGTCAATAGCCACATTATTGTTTTTTATAAATGAAGACATGCGTTTCGCTTCTTCTAACCCTTTGTCTGCCAGGGGTCTGTCAAAGTCGTCCGTTTCTTCCGGCCAGTCGCTTTTTGCATGTCTTACGAGGATGAGCTTCTTCATAGAATTGGTTTGTCTCATTAAAATTATAAAAAAATTAGCGTAATAAAAACAGGATTTAGAAAAAAAACTGTGTTTGGAATAAAATCATTAAAATTTACTAAATTTGCAGACTTATGGGACAGATCCTTGCAATAGACTATGGAAAGGCCCGTTGCGGCATTGCGGCGACGGATGACATGCGGATTATTGCCAGCGGGCTGGATACCGTTCAGACACCGGTGCTGATTGAATTTTTAAAAAAATATTTCAATGACAACAGGGTGGACGAACTGGTGGTCGGGCTTCCTGTAGACCTGAAAGGGAATGTTTCAGAAGTGGAAACTGATATTTTAAAGTTTATAGCGGTTTTTCAGAAAGAATTTCCTGCTGTACCGGTTCACCGCTTTGATGAAAGATTTACGTCTAAAATGGCTTCATTTTTTATTTCCCAGAGTGGGAAAAGCAAAAAGCAGAGACAGGAGAAAGGATTGATAGATAAAGTAAGTGCAACCATCATATTACAGAATTTTTTAGAACAAAGAACAAGATGATTTTACCGATAAGAGCCTTTGGGGATCCGGTTTTAAGAAAAGTAGCGAAGGAGATTGACAAAGATTATCCGGAGCTGCAGAACCTGGTCGATAATATGTTTGAAACCATGTACAGTGCAAACGGTATAGGATTGGCTGCACCGCAGATCGGTCTGGATATCCGCCTGTTTGTCATTGATGTTTCTCCCCTTGCGGAAGATGAAGATTATGACGATATTAAGGATGAGCTGGCCGAATTCAAAAAAGTATTCATCAATGCCAGGATTCTGGAAGAGTCCGGTGAAGAGTGGAAATTCAATGAAGGATGCCTGTCCATTCCGGATGTGAGAGAAGATGTAAAGAGAAAGGATACCATCGTTATTGAATATTATGACGAAAATTTTGTAAAACATACAGAAACTTTTTCCGATATTAGAGCCCGCGTAATTCAGCATGAATATGACCATATTGAGGGGATCCTGTTTACCGATCATTTAAGCGCCCTGAAAAAGAAGCTGGTGAAAGGGAAACTGAATAAAATCACCCAGGGAGAAGTAAGCATCAGTTATAAGATGAGGTTCCCGAAGTAATAACAATTAAAGGATAAAAAAATAAATAATAAAGCGCAAAAAGCCCAAAGCCGATTGTAGAATTTACAAAAAATAAAATTATGCTGTTAGAAAAAATAATTTCAATCTCTGGCAAGCCAGGACTTTTCAAATTAGTTTCTCAACTTAAAAACGGATTCATTATTGAAGACGTTACAACCAAGAAAAAAGTAAGCATCGGGAACTCCAGCCAAGTAAGCCTTCTGGATAACATCGCCATGTTTACTGTGGACAAAGAAGTTCCTTTGTTCGAGGTGTTTGAGAATATTGCTAAAAACTACGATTATAAAGAAGCGATCAGCCATAAATCAAACGATGCCGAGCTGAAAGAATTCATGACGGCTTCCCTGCCAAGCTATGATACCGAAAGGGTATATGCTTCTGACATCAAGAAACTGGCACAGTGGTACAACATCCTTCATAAAGCAGGTTATATTACACCGGAAAGCTTCGTAAAAGCAGAGCCTGAAACGTTGGAAGGCGAAGGGTCAGAAGAAGTAAATATAGACAAAGAAGCGCCGAAAAAAGCAGCTCCAAAGGCTGAAAAGCCGGTAGCGCCTAAAGTAAAAGCTACTTCTGCTGCGAAAGCTGCTCCTAAAAGTACGCATACCAAGAAAGGATAATTCATTTATCTGAATTTACAATATAAACCTCATCATTTTGATGAGGTTTTTTTGTTGGTATGGCAAAACTTGGGATACGTATGATAAATATGAAGGTAGAAGAAGAGTGAGAGTTAAATTCTATTCACAAAATCAAAACATTCCTTCTTTGCCTTTTGCTTCCAAATTAGATGGTGTAATTCAGTTTATGGTTGATCAAAGTGGTTTAACAGAACAACAATTAGACAAGTTATTTTGGGATAATGCCTGGAAGCAGGCAAATAAATTTCTTGAAGGTCAGAATAAGAAACTAAATAGAGTTGCGTTTATTGTGGATTCATATAATGCATCTTATGTACGGTATTATGATTTTAGCCAGATTGAAAACAATCAGGACGTCATTGAAAGAATTTTTGACTGGGGAGTTGCTACTCCACAATTTACATATACCTTTGGAGGAGGAACTGGAAACGGCCTTGAAGTTACAAGCTACAAATGGAATTTCGCTAAGCCGGATGCCGTTGCAGTTAGTATGTACGGTATTGCAAAAAAGAATGGCGGCTGGCATGGAGTTAAGTTAAATGCTCAATAAAAAATTATGAAATATTTAATGCTTTTATTTTTGATGATCATTACCTCTTGTATTTCTGAAGAGAACCTTAATCTGCAGGAAAACTCCAAGTATCAAGGGGATTATGCCGGTGTATTTACAGGTAATTTTTCAGGTAAAATATCATTTACTGTATCTGACACAGGTAATTTAGAAGGATCTGTTATTTATGATAATACGATGGATTCTGAAAACCTGTCAGGGTACGTTGTGATTAGTGGAAAATTTGATGCATCCACTAAAAACGGGTTGAATTTTTCTGGTTATCTAAATGACAAGACGACCAATGCAAAATGGACAAAAGGTAATTCTACGGGTGATTGCAGCTTAAATAAAAAGTAATGATATGAAAAAAATATTTCTGATTTTAATAGGGACAATTGGTTATTCATTACACGCACAAAACGTAAGTAGCAATAAAGAATCTTTTCTAGGCGTACAAGCTGGGCTTTTTGGTGCAAATGTATATTATGAAAAAAATATTTCTGAAAGTTTTGCCGTAAGAGGTGATATTGAATTTTCACCAGGCATTTGGGGTGGAGATCTTTACAGTAAAACAGGATTTGCGGTTACACCGGGAATTAAAATTGCACCAAAATGGTATTATAATATGAGCAAGAGAAAAGAAGCTCTAAAAAATACTAAGAATAATTCTGCAAATTACATAACAGCAAATGTTGGTTTTGTACCTGATTTATTTGTTATATCTAATGTTGATGGAATTACAGTTAATCCTATGGTATCGATTGTTCCGACATGGGGCTTAAGAAGAAATTTTGCCAATAATTTTAATTATGAAATCCAGACTGGATTGGGAGTAGGGAAGATATTAAAACCAAATTATGACCTTCAGACTGTCCTAAATCTCAGCTTCAAAATAGGATATGATTTTTAATTAAACATTGACGCTAATTTGTAAAAATAAGATCCGCTTCGAAAGAGGCGGATTTTTCCTGGAATATAAAATTTATTTAATTAAAAACCTCCAATTGTTAAATTTATTCAAAGAAATCATCATTTTGATGAGGTTTTCTATTCGTGATCCGCTAAAATACAGTTCAATGGATCTTAAAGAAAAATTGGCAAGTCTTACCTGATCTCCAGCTTCGCCCAGCACCTGCAATAGAAACATGCTGATTCTTTTGTCATCTTCTGCTGATACAATATTCATATTGGAAAATTAATTCCTAAGAGATGAACTCCGGATTAATAGGTAATCTTTAGAATAGGTAATTTAGCATCATATTAGCTGATACATTTTTGATAAGTAGATCGTATAAATATTGGTGTAAAGTTTTCATATTTTTGTAACGGTCAATTAAATGAAAAGTATAATCTATTTTATTACAGATAAATATGAAACTTCCCGAAGAATTTGAAGATGAGTATGTAAAAGAAGTCCTGTACAACACTTCTTTGAGGAATCTACAAGATGAAGAATGGAAACTGATCGAAGGTTTTGAAAATTATGCTATTTCAAACTACGGTCGGTTAAAGAGTAGAGAACGTTTTGTTGCTCTTCCTACAGGACACGATTTTAAGTTACCGGAGTTGGTTATGAAACTGATTTTTGTGAAACAGGTCAATGCCTACCTCAATAGTAATATTTATAACGTTCATTGTACATTATCGTTGGAAGGTAAAAAATACAGAAAATCAGTAGCGCGCCTGGTATATTATCATTTTAAAGAAAGGTTTGATTTGAATGACCGACGCATTGCCATTATCTCAAAGGATGGTAACGGACTTCATGTTCATTCCGGTAATTTATTAAAGATTTCGGCAAGCGAAAGAAGATTAAGAATATTCACCGGTAATAGAGCAAGAAACCGCCATGTTATCTATCAGCAACCGGTTAATCAATACACAGTAGAAGGTAAACTGATTTTTCATTTGACAGTATTTATGAAGCTGCTAAACAGATAGGACAAAGTGCTGAATCTATCATGGATGTTATCCATAAAGAATTTTTAACGGCCGGAGGATTCCGTTGGTTTCTGCAATCCTATATTCCCGGGAAAGCAGATTTTACAGTGAGTGGCCAAGGTGATATTAAATCTGACGTGCTTAATGTTTCTCTTTGGAAAAAGTTGGGAAAACCAAATGTTGATCGTAAAAATCCTCCTGCATGTATGAATAAGTCTTTACAGGATCTGCCGGATGAAGAATGGAAGCCTATTCCTGGTTTCGATGAAAGGTTTTTGATATCTGATAAAGGGAGGGTTAAAAGGACGGGCGGCTGGACAGTAGCAGGCAGAAGAGTCTTTCTAAAAGAACAAATCCTGGCACAGTTTATACATACTGACCGAACTCATCAGTCTCTGTACACAATTTTGAACTATAAGGGCAAAAAAACAGCCATTACGATTACCAAACTTTTATATTATTGTTTTGTAAAAGAATTTGATATATTCGGCAAAGCCTTGCTTGTCGTTAATAATAATGATCCGTTCTGGAATTTGGAACATAGCAAACTGTCTCTACATTCGATACATGCAGTGCTAAAAAGAAAAATATGAAGTGACCTTTTCCCCCTTGTTGCCGCACGATTGCATCGTGTGGCCTAATAAGATTTTCTTTAATGGCTTTTACAATGGTTTTGCTTGTAAATTCTTTTTAAATTACCAATCAAAAGTTCAGGTTTTTATTAGACTCTCTTTTTTTATCAATTTTATAAGAAAAGAAAGAACAAAAAATTAAAGATAATTATTAAAAAAAGTAATCCTAAAAAGCACAGTTTTTGTGTTTTTCATTACAAAGATTAAATTTTATATGTTACAGCTCCTGTAGAAAAAAAGTATAAAATCAGTTTTGAAATGGAAAGAAATAATAATATTATCCAATATAGCCAATGTATAAGACTTCGCTCTTGCTTTTTCCAGATTAATATGATTAATACTATAGGAATTTGCAACCATTCAATTAAAATACTCAAAACAAATGGAAATTTATCATTAATTGATAAAATATTATACAGATTTCCTTCATAATTCCAAACACTGTAAGATAACAAAATAGAATAAATTGTTATTGTATAATTTATTAACCATAACCATCTTAAATTTTTCATTCTATTATTTTTTTTATTGCAGACATTATTTTTTCTGCATTTTTTGATTTTTCTGCAACTTCAGAGACTGTTAATATTGTTGGACTAAGATCTTTTGTTGCTTTAAAAGCGACAGAATTAGGATGTGTTCTTAAAGTTAAAAGGCTATCTAAAAACCTCTGAGACTGCTTTAGCGCAAGATTCTATATATGCAAAACTTTTAACTAATCGGTTTTTATCAAATGATTTGTCGAATGTTTACCGTAATATAAAATTGAGCCATCCCCTCTACTGAATCTTGCATATTTGCCAAAACGTCATTTCTATTAGTCAGATTTCCATTTTCAATCATACTATTAACAATACATGCCTTATTGTCTACCATGCTCCTTACTTTGATAATTTTAGAGAACGGCGAGCAGCAACTTATATATTCAGGTTCCAGAGACTGGTGATTTTAGAAATTTGAATTTAATTTTTTATATCCGATAATATTACCAGTTTAAACGATAAGTCAATTTACTCTTGGAAAGATTCCTCCGGAAAAAATCAGAGAACTGCGCCTCAGATTCTTGGTGATCCCGATAAGGATACACTGCCTGTTCTTGAAGAAACTCTAACAACTCAGGCGTTTTTTATTCAATCCCTTCAATCTTCACCACCTCACTTTCCATCACCTTCGTTCCGCTTTCATTATAAATCTGCTTCACGGTAACTTTGATGCGGTCATATTCCGGAGTAGGGAAGTCCATCAGTTCGGAAATATTTTTGTAGCCGAAAGCTTTTGCCAGCAGTGAAATGTGTCGGGTGGAGTATTTATGATTCTCTTTTATGTTTTCAACATTACCAACAAAACTTCTTGCTAAGCCCATTTGTAAGCTTAGCTTTTCTTGAGATAATCCTTTTTCCATTCTTAACTTTTTGACATGATTGATGAGATCATAATCAAATTGAGTTGTTTCAAACACGAAAGTTTTGTTCATATTTTTAAAAAATATTACACCTATATATTGGTGTATTGAAATTTATTATTATATTTGTATCAGCGAATTGATAACAGCCTCCAAAGACCAGTTAAAAAACGCATCCCGAGCCGGAAACGACCAATTCCATTGGAAAATCTAGTGAAACGGCTGTCAAAAAGTTCATCACTTTTCATACGGCAAAGTGTGGTTCTTACGCTGGCTTCAGGGGAAACTTTTATAAAACACAGATGATGAAAAAGAAATTTCAACCCTGCTGCTTACAGGCCCGCCGGACTCACCGGAGTCCTGCAGCATAACGATGACAACGCTATACCGAAACTGCCCGCAAGTGCAGGAAGGCGGGGTATAGCCTCACCCAAAAACCGCCGCCCTCCGAAATTCCTTTAAGCCTAAAAGGAAAGCCAAGGTACGCTTAAACTCACCCCTTAAAAGTACTGGCTTTCTTTCAATTTTCCAAATTATTTTCATCCCGAAAGGAATTTATAGAAAAGTGAACAGCCCGCCTGCTGCAGAGCGATAACTGCTGTTTTACATCCGGTAATGGTTTGCCATGAAGACAGGCCGGCTCCGGCATGCTCAGTTACTGATGACTTTAACAGATAAATAAACCTTTCGGCCACCGTGCAGGAAATTCCTTTGTGGCCCATGACAATTGATAACCTAAAAACAGAATGATGAAAAAGAAAAAAACAGACTTTGAATCCCGGTTTTGGTCCGGCACCCGGAAACATACCGCGGCAGGCCTGCTGGAGGCATTCTTCCAGTTCAATGACCTGGCCGGAGTAAAAGAAACCCTCAGCACGATGGTGCAGTGTTCGGTACAGAAGAACGCCCGGATCAGGGCAGATCCTGCCGAAGTGTTCCATTTGTACCAGTCGCTGCGGTCGCTGGTCCGGGCCGCCCGCCTGATCGGGAGAAAAGCAAAGGCCGGAAAGTTTCAGATTCCTCCGGAAAACCATTCCCTCATGATGCTCACCTTCCTTTCGGCGGAAGAATACCGGGATCCGGTGCGGGTGTTCCGGAACGCTTTCAAAGCCTGCAGCCTGGAAGAATACGATGAGTTTCTGTCGGCAATGGTTTATTTCTCGCTGGGAAAATCCGGGTATGAAGAGGAGAGAAGGATCATCATTCCGTATATCCAACTCATGAAAATGCTGGATGCGGCGTGGCTGATCATGGAAAGGGTTTCAACAGAAAAGTGACCGGGAAGTGATCTGTTTTTTTTGACCGCAAAAGGGCATAACAGAATATTTACCTTAAATTTGTACTACTTTGAATTCCCAAACTATGAATACCAAACAGGAAAAGCTGGACGCGTTCGGAAGATTATTGGATATTATGGATGACCTGCGCGAGAAATGCCCGTGGGACCGGAAGCAGACCTTAGAATCGCTTCGCCATCTGACGCTGGAAGAAACGTACGAACTTTCTGATGCCATTTTACAGGGAGATCTGCAGGAAATAAAAAAAGAGCTTGGTGACGTACTGCTTCATCTGGTTTTCTATGCTAAAATCGGTTCCGAGAAAGAAAGTTTTGATATCGCGGATGTAATCAATTCCCTGAATGAAAAACTGATCTTCCGCCATCCCCACATTTACGGTGATACGGAAGTGAAGGATGAAGAAGAAGTAAAGCAGAACTGGGAAAAATTAAAACTGAAAGAAGGCAATACCTCCATTCTGGGCGGTGTCCCGAAAAGCCTGCCGAGCATGGTAAAAGCCTACCGGATTCAGGATAAAGTAAAAGGCATCGGCTTTGAATTCCATGATGCGGAGGATGCGTGGGAAAAAGTAGATGAAGAAATTCAGGAATTTCATGAAGAAACCGATCCGGAAAAAAAGGAGCAGGAACTGGGCGATGTATTTTTCTCACTGATCAATTATGCCAGGATTTCCGGGATCAATCCGGACTCAGCACTGGAAAGAACCAACCTGAAATTCATTTCAAGGTTCCAGAAAATGGAGAAACTGGCCTCAGAACAAAATTTAAACCTCGCCGATATGACCCTGGAAGAAATGGATGTTCTCTGGGAAGAGGCAAAGAAACGTTTACAGTAAAAGATGAAAGTACAGAATCCGGTAGCCCAGAGGTTCCATTACCTGCTGGAATTTAAACAGACGGAGCGGAAATGGCATTTTCCTGTTCTGGCGGCGCTGTGTATAGGAAGCTGCCTGTTTATCGGATATTTTCTCGGGAAACCCGGATATGGTAGCCTGTCTAGCCTCGGTGCCTTAACCATTTTATATTTTACATCAGCACCCATTACCCAGCGGATGGTGCACCTGGCCATCTGTGCTTTCGGGATTGTATTTTCATTTACCATAAGCTCATTTTTCAGCTTTAATGTCTATGCAGCAGCCTTTTCGCTGGGTGTCATCTCTTTCCTGGCTCATTTTCTTACTTCCTATTTTAAAATGCCGCCGCCGGGAAACTTTTTCTTCATTATGGTTGCCGCAATGGCAAGTACTTTCACTTTCGATTTAGAATTGATTCCCACGAGGGTAGGGCTGGTGGCTATGGGCGCTATCTTATCCTGTTCCCTCGCTTTCCTGTATTCCGTTTTTATCGAAAAAAGCAAAGTGGTAACGGTTCCGAGAAGGACATTTAACAAAAGAAGATATACAAAATTCGTGGAAAGCACCATTATAGGGTTTTTCATGGCTCTGACTTTAATTACCGGGCATCTTTTAAAATTCAATAATACCTACTGGATTTCCATCGCGGCCGTTGCCATCGTCCAGGGACGGAATTTCGAACATGTGCGCCAGCGGAACATGCACCGGATCCTGGGAACCTTTATCGGGATTGCCCTTGCCTGGATGATCCTATGGTTCCGGCCGGAGAAAATCATCATGATTGTGATTATTACCGTATTGCAGTTTATCATAGAACTGCTCATTGTAAGGAATTACGGTTTTGCCGTTGCCTTTATCACTCCATTGACGATTCTTCTGGCAGAAACCGGAAGCGAAGTCTATCATCCCGTAGAACAGCTGATGCATGCAAGGCTCCTGGATACCATTATCGGAAGCCTGATCGGGCTGGCAGCAGGCTTTTTCCTGCACCATCAGCAAATCATTAATAACCTGGAAAAAAATATAAGGTTTTCTTATTTCCGGTTTAAAAAATTAAAAAAATAATTATGTTGCGTATTTCAATTTTATCAGCATTTTTCCTGTTAAGCTGCAATCCTAAAAACCAGGATTCACCGGAAAATGAAGACCTGAAGACAGAATTTTCTTTACCGAAAAAACTGAAGGAAGTTTCAGGGATCGCCCTGTCCGGAGATAAAAAAACAATCTGGGCCATTGAAGACCAGGGAAATAAAAATGTAGTATATGGCCTGGATCTGCAGGGGAAACCGGTGGCAGATGTACAAGTAAGCAATGCTGAAAATACCGACTGGGAAGATATTACAGCAGATCCGCAGGGAAATATCTACATCGGGGATTTTGGGAATAATGACAATGACCGGCAGAATCTTTCCATTTTAAAATTAGACCTAAAAAATGCCTCCCAAAACAGTACGGCGGTAACACAGACTACAAAGTTCCGTTATGAAGGGCAGACTGAATTTCCGCCGAAGAAATCCAACTGGCTGTATGACTGCGAAGCATTTGTAGAAATGGACGGTAATTTTTATCTGTTTACCAAAAACAGAAGCAAAGGTTTTGACGGGACTTTCCTGGTTTTCCAAGTTCCGAATAAAGAAGGGGATTTTGAAGCTAAGCTGATCGGGAAACTAAAGCTTGAAGGCAGCTACAGCGATGCAGCCATTACTTCTGCAGCTGTTAACAGCACAAAAGATAAGATCATCCTGCTGAATCACAAGAATATCCAGGTGCTGACAGGTTTTACGGCAGATGACTTTAACAAAACAAAAATCCAGGCCGTATCTTTAAACCACAATTCACAGAAAGAAGCCGTTGTTTTCCTTGATGACAAGACTTTATTAATCGCCGATGAAAAAGATAAAAAAACAGGAGGCAATGTTTATAAGTTTCTGCTAAAGTAAGATTAATCCTATCAATAATTAAGCTTTAGAAAAAATAATTATTTTTTTCTAAAGCCTTCAATATATATTTTCTTTATATAAGGATAAAAGCTTCCATATACACTGATCCCTTGATAGAAATTACCTATTTTGTCAAACGTCATATTGACTGTAATAGTTTGAGAGGCAGCGGGTAACATTATGTTATCATATTTTGAAACTTCGTTGCAGGAGCATGGTGGTTTAATTGTAAGATTAGTCAGATTACATTGTCCTTTGTTTTTAATTGTAATGGTAACCATTTTAGAATCAACATCAATTGTATCTAAATCAATAAACTCAGGAATATCTATCTTAGTTAATTTATTATCATGTATGTTAGATACTTTTTTATAAATTTCATCACTATTCTTTAGATTAGTTATTGGTTTATCAGTTCTTTTTCCTTCACAAGACAAAAGGCAGATAAACAAAATACAGATATAGTTTTCATTTTGATTTTGCATTGCAGCTTATTGCAAGGTCTTTAGTTTAACAAGATACCCACTAAAACTCATTTTTTTCCATTCTTTAGTTTGAGGGTAGTAAAAATACATTGGAGTTTCTTTATTCGGCTTGAAAACAATACTTGGTTTCAAATCAATATTTTCTTTATTTTCAATACGAAAAAATAGATCAACGAAAAAGCCTTCTTCAGGATATTTCATAATTTGAGGTAAGACAATTTCCCATTTTTTATCTTGTACTTTTGACAGGTCGGTTTCAAATGAAAGTATAGGAGAATCAATGTCAGGGTATCCATTTATGTTTCTTAGAATTTTCACCTGTATAAGTCCTTTTGCATTATAAATAAACTTCGGAAAAAATTGTATAGACTTCACAAAAGTTCTCTTTTTTGAATTTAGTTTAATATAGGTGGCTGCATGTTGATTAAGGAAAATATCTAAAAGTCCGTTTTTAAGCTCGTCATCATTTTTCTTTTTTACAATTTCTACCTCCTCGATTTCTTTTACCCTGTCAAAAAAGAATAATGTATCATTGCTTACCGAAAAATCTATTAGCTTATTATTATATAAAACTTTATCATTCTCATTAAAGCTAAAAGATTTAAAATTTGATTTATCAACAATGTTATTCTTTCCTTCTTGTAATATTACAACAGAACTAAAGATTTTTTCATCAGAACTTCTAATAAAAATTTGAGCAGAAAAAAGGTAAGAAAAGAAAATGAAGGAAAAGAGCATAATTCTTTTCCTAGTTTTGATATAATAACTCATTAATTACAAACTTGCGTTTCTATATGAGGAAAACCAATCCATATAACATAAGTAGTTACTTCAACTTCTTGCATAAGTACGGGTGGTTCCATCAGCTTGGATTTCTCCAGTAGGCTGACATGGTCCCCAACCTGTTACTTGAGAGCCAAACATAGGTCTTCTATCTGTTGAACCATCTTCTTCAGTTCCAGAATTAAGAACAAATACAGATGCAAACATAAAAGCACCTACTAAAAGTTTCTTTTTCATAATAATTTAAAATTTTCAAAGTTATCCTACTTATTTTGCCGAAACTTCAACATTGAAATTTCAACTTTCCTTTCGGAGGTAGGTTTTCGGACAATTCCTACCTTCTGTTGCAACATATTCTTTAAAGGCATGTTTAGAACAAACCGATCATAATCAAATAAAATAACTTCAAAAATATAGTAGCTATTTGTTTTTTTAAGTAGCCAAATGTAAAAGAATTTTTCAACGATTAATGAATAATTTTAATTATTATATTATGTTTAATCTTTTTCATGATTTATATTAATTGTATTCAGAATTTATTGTGTTATTTTATGATATTAAAAATGAAATCCGCAGAAAATTTTCTACGGATTTTTTATATTTGATTTAATTTATTTAATTTGTTTTTTTGTTAAAACGTCAATCCTACGCCTCCTGAAATCCTTCCGCCGTCTTCACCGGTGAAATAATCCACTCTTGCGGAGAACATTTCCAGGACATTCATCCAGAATCCGGCTCCGACACCTTGATGCCATTTATCAGAGCTTTCACGGTCCATCCACACTCTTCCCACGTCATAACCGATCAGGATCCCCATATTGGTAGGGACAATATTGTTTTTGATACGCCCGAAATCCCATCGTACTTCTGCATTATTCACCAGATAAGATTTTCCGGCAAACCTTTCGTTTCTATAGGCACGCATTCCGTTGTTGCCGCCGATGGCTGCCGCCTGGTAAAATTCAAAATTATTATTGTTGATAATCATGGCATTGGTAGAGTTGGCGAACACAAACCGGCCTCTTTTATCAATTCTGCGGAACAGGTTCATTGTTCCCTGGAACGTAGCGAAGTTCTGGTCGAATTCTGAGATATTGGCTTTCCAGCCTGCCTGTAAAGCCAGTTCCAGGCCTAAGGTCGGGAATGCTTTGTTATCTAAATTTTTAAAGCTGAAGGTATAATTGGCACCTGCAAACTGCTGTCCGTTGAAAACTTCCGGATTTACATCCGGTGAAACAGCAATAAAGCGGTCGTCATTTCTCTGTACTTCAGCATGCTCAAAGTTCAATTGGAACTGATGTCTCATGTTCAGCCAGCTGGTCGTGGAAACCGATGGAGCAAATTTAAACTGTGAAATCCGTACTCTGTTGAAATTCCGGTCTACCGCATCTTTATCGTATTCGGTTTCATTACCCAGCCCGAAAAACGTTCTTGCGAAAAACGGCGTGGTGTAAGAAGCATCAATCCCGGCATCCCAGCCTCCGATTGCTTTTTTGAAAATCCCTTTGTAACCCAGGTTAAATCCGCCTGTCGCGGTATAGACATTCGCCCTGAGGCTGTGCTTCTGCGTATACGGATCACGAATGAAGTTATTAACGGTGTAATTGGCAACAAAACCTAAAATCACCCCGTCGTCCGGGTTGAAATTGGCATTCGGATACCCCGCAAAGAAATTGTATTTCGGGTGTTTCCAGTTGTAGGTATTGGTGTCATAATCGTTCGTGATATGCTTTGATGCAGATTTTGCGTTGTAGGTGTTTTCCTGTGATTTAAAATCGTAGATCTTTACATTGCGCCCTTTTTCTACATTATACGTATCTTTATTGTAACCTCCGATCAGGCGGATGTTTGTTTTGGATTTTCCGTCTCCTGAAACTTCATAAATATCATTGTCTTCCAATCCGTAGATCCAGAGTTCTTTGGTTTTTTTACCGTCGTAGGTCTTTTCAAAAACCAGTTCTTCAGACTGGTCCTTGTTGATTTTATACTGTTTTACCCCAACCGAGTTTTCATTTTTAACCACCACAAACTTGTCCGGGTTCACGGTTCCGGCCAGCTGTACTTTTTCCTGCAGGATCTGGTAATATTTTACCGCAGAGGTTTCAATACCTGCTTTTCTCAGCTTCAGTTTTCTCTGGATATCCGTGATGGTCTCGTCCTGTACTTCTTTGGGAAGGTTTTTAAACGCTTCATCAATATCAGTATCGGTCAGGTTCTGCTGAATGTATTGGGCCTGGGTAATCCAGTCCTGTTCCGATGAACCTTTCAGAAGGATCATATCCAGCGGATACGGCTCCATATTCATCCAGCGGACATTTTTAATTTCATCTTTAAAAGATTTCATGTGGCGGATTACCGGGATATTCATCACTACCTTAAAAGCAGTCCCATCATAATTGCTGAATGCCTGGTCATGGTCTCTCGGGATAGGCTTGTAGATAATTTTATCCCCTTTTTTGTATTCTGCCCATTTCCACTGGTCTTCATGCCGGTCCCAGTCGCCGATCATCATATCGAAAATCCTGGCCCGGATATACTGCTCCTGGTCTACGGAATATCTGCTGTCTTTTCTCAGGTTTTTCAGAACATCATCGGTTGACAGGACATCGGAAGCATTGTCAAGGTACTGCAAGGTTTTAGGATCAGAAGAAAAGCGTTCCTCAATCATATAAAGCTCATCGCCGTAATTTTTATTGTATTCACCCAGAGCTTTCTGCTTAGGCACATAATACAGTTCCGGGTTGCTGTGGAAAAGATCTATTTTCTCAGCCATGTTGTTCACGGAAAATACGGTGAAAGGATGGCTTGTGGTATAAAAATCTAGTAAAAACCTGTCCGGGAACGTATTGTTCAGTTCGTTTCCGAAGGTGTTTTTTTTGAAGGCCATTGCGTTAAGGAAGCGTACTGCGCTCTTTTTTACGCCGCGCATTACAAATTCCTGGCCGTCTTTTGCTTTAAGGCGCAGGCTGTTGGACTGGTTGCCGCCACCTTCCCTGAAAGGTTCATAACCGCCGTTCAGTTCAGAAAGATTAGCAGTTCTCGCATTGATCGGAAGCGCGTAATATTTCCGGTAATGGTTTCCCCAGAGCCAGCGATAGATCTTACCTTTGCTGGTTAACCTTTCGGTATAAATCGATGAGGTCTGCATCGGGGAGAAAGCCGAAGGGTAATTATTATCAAACAGCTGCGGCTTCGGCATTACGGAAATCTGCGTGAGCTTCTCCAGCTCATTGTTTTTTGTGGAGAAATATTCAACATCAGAACTCAGGTCTTTTCTCAGGTTTAAAACGGCGAAGCCGCTTCCGCCATAAGAGAAATCGGTATTGTTTACAATGGTTGCCGGATCTGTTTTAGAGCCTGCGCCGCTGATGATCTGCCTGATGTTGTTGTTTTTATGATACTGTAAATTATGGTCGTGCCCGGAAACCAGGATGACGTTTTCCTTATCCTGGATAATGCTTTTGATCCGGTTGGCAAACTCTGTGTAATGGACATTGCTCAGGTCTTCCATACTTACTCCCGAAGAGCTTCTCAAGGTCGTAGCTACGGTGGCAAGCCCGGGAACCGGAAGCCTTCCGTTGAATGCCGAAAGATGGGATTTTGCCGAGTTGAACCCCGCATGAACCCCGGAACTGATCACCGGATGGTGCAGGGCTACAATAATCCTCTTATCCTGATTTTTAATGATCAGATCTTTGAATTCAGCGTAGAAATTTTCCCTTGTTTTAATATCACAGCCTTCGTTGATGCCCGGCTGTTTATCCCAGTTGATCAGAGCCCATTCCGAGTCTACCACGATCAGCTTGATATCTTTGGTGAGATTGATGTCATCAATCGGGCAGGAATTTTTAGGCAGAAAAGCTTTTTTATCGTTCAGGTAAGATTTTACAAATTTTTCCTGTGCTTTCAATCCTTCAAGGCCGTTATACCAATCGTGGTTTCCTGGGATTACCAGGGTTCTGCCTTTGAAATTTTTTACAATGGCAAGCTGGTCTTCCAGTTTCTGCTTAGCCAGGTCATATCCCTTGTCTGAAGGGGCAGGCATGCCGAGCGGATAGATATTATCCCCTAAAAAGATCAGCATAGAGTTCTGTCCGGCACTTTCAAGCTGCGTTTTCAGCAGGTTGAGTGTATTCTGGCCCTGTTTCTGATCTGCATTTCCGGCATCGCCTATTAAGAAAAGTTTAAAGTCATTTTCAGATTTTACAGCAGAATTTTCTATCTCTGATAAGTTTTTGCCTTTTTTTACGTTATAGGTTGCGCAGGAATAGAGCACTCCTGCAGACAATACGACCCTAAGGACAACAGACGTATTTTTTAAATGAGTTTTCGAGGATAAATTCATAAATTTACAATAACAAAATTCCGGCCATGAGCATTTTACAGAAAGCCAAAGATTACGTTGAGATCTTATTCAAAGATAAGTTATCTTCGGTATATTTTTACCATAATTTCATACATACTACCTACACCGTAAACAAAGCGGAAGAAATTATGAAGAATACGCCTGTTTCCGCGGAAGAGCAGGAGAAAGTGCTGTTAGCGTTATGGTTCCATGATACAGGGTACATTAAATGTGCACAGAGCCATGAGGAAAACGGTGTGAAGATTATGAAAGATTTCCTGGGCAAGGAGAATTTCAGCGAAGAATATATCAGTGAGGTAGCCCGGCTGATCCTTGCCACACAGATTACCCATCAGCCTAAGGATCTTTTGGAAGAGATTGTAAAAGATGCAGACTGCAGCCATTTCGCAAGCCATGATTATAATGATATTTCCGATGCCCTGAGAAAAGAATGGGAGCTTACCAACGTAAGATGCTTTTCCAATGATGAATGGAATGCGGGTAACCTGGATATGCTGAAAAACAAGCACCGGTTTTATACAGATTATGCCAAAAAGAACTGGCAGCCCCTGAAAGATAAAAACATCAAAAAAATAGAGAAAAAGCTGGAAAAAGAAGACAGCGGAAAAAAAGAGCCTTCCGAAAGTAAAAAAGATAAAGAGAAAGAACCGAAATCTGACCGGAGCGTAGACACTTTATTCAGGATTACGCTGAGCAACCATACGCGGTTAAGCGATATTGCCGACAGCAAGGCGAATATCCTGCTTTCGGTAAATGCGATTATTATCTCGGTTTGTCTGTCCGTACTGGTGCCCAAACTGGATACGCCTAAGAATTCACATCTTATCATTCCGAGCTTTCTCTTACTGCTGTCCAGTGTAATTACCATTATTTTTGCCATTTTATCGACAAAGCCGAACGTGACGAAAGTAAAATTTACACCTAAGGATATTGCCGAGAGGAAAGTCAATCTTCTGTTTTTCGGTAATTTTAACAGGATGCTTTTCGATGATTTTAATGATGCGATGAAAGACCTGATCAATGACCGGAACTATATCTATGATTCGATGGTAAAGGATTTATATTTCCTGGGGAAAGTCCTGGACAGGAAATACAGGCTTCTCTCCATGACCTATAACATTTTTATGGCCGGAATCGTCATTTCAGTACTGTCCTTTGCCTATGCTTTCCTGAGCCTCTAATTAAACAGATTTAAGCTGAAACAGATAAAAACTCATTCAATACGGATGGGTTTTTTTATGCCAGTGAAACCCTCAGTGCAAGCAGCCCGGTGATACCCTGAAGGTCTTCAACTTTTAAAAACTCAATGTCATTCTGCAGGATTTCTTTTTTCTGGAGCTTGCTGATGTATTCCAGGTATTCCCTCTGGTTTTCCATCCCGAAATAGACAATGGTTATCTTTCCCGGACATGTTATTCTGTCTGAAGAACCCTTTACATGCGCCTTGTCAAGCCGTTTTTTAATGATTTCATAATAAGAATTATAGGCTCCGTCCACATCAAACCGTTTTTCGTCCATCCGGAACCGGATATCGATTTTTTCATTATATACGAAGATCAGTGAGGCAATGTCCAGAGGAACCGCCAGGTCTTTTCTGAAATTACGGAATTCACGTTCCATACTGCAGATGGTCTTCAGCTGCCAGTATCTCAGCCGCTGCACTACCTTTGAGGTATATGGCAGTTCCGGAGCAATATTCTGGCCTGTGTACAGCGTATGCTCTACACCATCGGATTTGAATCTTTCATAATAATGCGGGAAAATCAGCTGGGCTTCGGCCTGGCTTTCATCCAGCATATCCGCGAGTTTCCTGTTGACCAAAGTAATGGAGTCATCCAGGCTTTTCCGGTTGAAATAAAACAGGTCATTCTGGGCGTGGATCTGGGCAAAATAATCCTTGATTTTCGCTTTTGCTTCACTGGATGTCTTAATCTCCAGCTTTGCCTGTAAAAAGGGATGGATTTCTTCTCTCAATAACCGCTGGAAACGCTGTTCGCTGTCTGCTTTTATTTCATTGTTTAATTCGTTCTCAAAAACTTCAAGGGCGAGTATATATTTCTCCGAATCTGCTGCGATCAGGGAAAAAATCCCATGAAGACAGTCGATCTGCCGGTTGAGGTCTTCCAGCATGAGGTAAAAACGTTTTTCCGAGGAAGAGCGGATATCTGAAAAGCCGAAAAGCGGCGTAAGATTTTTAAAAGAGATCTGTTTTAAGGTATATATTTTCTTGGACAGTGAAGCATTGAAGTATTTTTCAGCCTCATTCCTGAACTTCCACACCACACTGTTGTGAATGCTGGTATATTCCCGCTGGATAATAGCCTCGATCTGGTAGTTTTTCTCGAAACTGAAACGGTTCAGCGAGAATAAAATCATATCGGTAAAAAACTCCATCTTTTTAAGCTTTAACCCGTTGAAACTGTTTCTGACCGGTGAGGTAAACTCCATAATGGCCAGTAATTCATTGTCTCTCATGATCGGGATGACCATAAAGCTGTTAATGTTGTTGTCTTTTAATATTTTGAAAGAAGGAAGCGACTGTATGTCCTGGTCCAGGTTCTCTACATTGGAGATCACAAAGGGCTTTGAATTATAATTGATATTGCTGAAGGTACTTTTCCGGGTTTCCTCATCAAAAGTATTGATCCAGAAATCCAGGATATGATTCGTAAAGAGGTTCTCGTATATCGGAAGCTTTTCAAGGCGCTGGTCTTTTGTATTGAAGAGCATCAGCCCGAAGTTAAGTTCAGGCACATCAAAATAAGACTTGAATATTTCAATCAGGTTTTCATCAGGAGAAAGGTTCTCCGGATCAATGCTGATCAGGCTGGATTTCAGGTCAGACAATGCCACTTCTGAAGTACAGTCCACCAGGGAAATAATGGTAAAACCTGTGAGTATCCAGGATTCATAAGGGAAATATTTTTTCCAGAGCTTAGTGTCATCTAAGTTTTCCAGCAGCATATCCAGGATTTCATCGGACGGTATCTTTGTACCTTCTGTAGGATACACGTCCGTAAAATCTGAGTTTACCGTGATCTTGTAATGCTTCATGATGCCCTGCCGGTTCGGGATGTCATAATAAAGGGGAAGCGTGCCTCTGATATCCCTTTTAAAATAGCTCTGTACGATCAGGCAGCAGCAGAATACATAGAATTCATCATCATCAATATTCCTGAGCTCTATTTCAAAATCTTTTCCGGCATCTTTAAGGATGTTTTTAAACCGTTCTGTATAATTAAAGGTAATATTGGAAAGCGGAATGCTGGCTGCCTTTATTTCATTATGGGTAAGCCCGGTAGGGAAGAGGTCTGCCAGCAACAGCCTGATGAGGTCTGCATGCTTTTCGAGTAGGGAAACATCCTGAAACCCGTCCCTAAGCTCCCTGAAGTTTTTTGTTTTGTCAATGAGTGATTCAGCATAGCTGGCACGGTATTCCAGACGGTCGTTATACCGGATATGTTCGAGGATATCCAGATATTTTTTAAACGAAATGTGAACCTGAAATGGAGCGTCTTTCTTGTAAAGATTTGCCAAAGCTGAAATTTAGAGTAAAGTTATAAAAAAACCACAACAGGAACGTTGTGGTTGGTATGATTTGTCATGACTTTTTACAGTCCGAACTGTCTTGCAAATAAATCCGGGTAGACGCCCAGTACAATGATTGAAGCAATAATGCATACGGCAACAATATTATAGGTAAGCGTTACTTTTTCTGAAGATTTGAATGAGCTTTCTTTGAAGAAAAACATTGAAATGATTAATCTCAGATAATACGCAATTGAAACCGCAGAACCCAAAACGGCGATCAGAACCAGGAAAGCGGCTCCGTTCATCGCCTGAGAGAACAATGCAAATTTACCCATGAAACCGGCCGTAAGCGGAACTCCTGCCATGGAAAGCATGGAAATTGCAGCTACTGTTGCCAGCAAAGGCTCAGATTTCGCCAATCCTTTGAAGGCTCCGAAAGAGGTTTCTCTTTTCAGTTTCTCAACATAAATCAGACACATGAAAACACCGACTGTTGATAAAGCGTATGCGAATAAATAAAATGCTAAATTATAAGGGGAAAGGCTTGTAATCCCGAAGAATACCAACCCGATATATCCTGCGTGGGAAACCGAAGAGTAAGCCAGCATCTTTTTGGCATTGGTCTGGGCAAGTCCCATTACGTTGGCTAAAAGCAAAGTAATAATCAGGAATACCCCGAAAACATTGATCCATTCATTGGTTACTCCCGCAAACCCGATCGTCATTAATCTGAACAGTGCGAAAAATCCGGAGATCTTAACCACACTGGCCATGAAGGCCGTAATCAGTGAAGGTGCTCCGTAATACACATCCGGGCTCCACATGTGGAACGGTGCCAATGCTACTTTAAATGCCAGTGCACAAAGAATCAGCAATACCCCTAAAATAAACATGACATCCTTAGGGTTGGACATTCCGAAATCATGAATGGTATATAAATCGAAACTTCCCGTGCTGCCGTAGATAAAAGCAATACCGAAAAGTAAAAAGCCTGTTGCAAATGCACCCATCAGGAAATATTTGATGGAAGCTTCGTTTGATCTTAAATCTGTTTTGTTGGCTCCTGCCATTACGTATAACGGGATGGAAAGAATCTCTATTCCGAGGAACAGCGTAACCATATTCTGGAAGCCGAAAAGGATAATCCCACCGCAAAGCGCGAAAAGCATTAAGGCATATAATTCAGACTGGTGGCTTCTGTGATTGCTGAATGCAAAACCTCCTAAAAAGAATAACAGCAAAGTGGTAACAAGGGATATCTTCGTAAACAATGCGGTATTTGCAGTATAGTCATACATATGCCTGTACTGTTCAAAGAATGCATTTTCCGGCATAAAGCTTACAAATAATGCGATGATCAATCCCAAAATCCCAATGTACCTTGCGAATTTCCCCTGTTCGAAAACCCCCGAAAATAACGCAACAACTGCCGTTAGAAAAACAATAATTAAAACACTCATAATATAGATTTGAGATGCGAGATATGAGATCTGAGACAAAAATTCTGATTTCTCATTTCCTGATCTGCTAATTTTTTAATTTTTAAATATTTCAATTTTTAATTGGCCATAGAACTGTAGATGAACCTCACCGAGCTGCTTACCATATCGATAACCGGCTGCGGGAAAATACCCAGTACAATTACAAAAACGGCCAGACTTGCCAGTACCGAAAATTCCACTGCGGATAAATCTTTCGCGGTACTTAAAACGGCTTCGTCACCTTGCCCGAACATGGCTCTTCCGTAGAATCTTAACAGATAAGCGGCCGCAAAGATAATGGTAAGGCCAGCCAGTATTGCAGCAGTCCCGTTAAAATCATATACCGCTTTCAGCAGGATAAATTCCCCGATGAATCCGTTGGTCAAAGGAACTCCCATGGAACCTAATATAATTACCAGGAACAGTACGGCAAACTTCGGCGCTACTTTTGCAAGCCCGCCCATCTGTCTGATGTCTCTGGATTTAAATCTTTTGTAAAGAATATCACAGCAGTAGAACAGCCCCACCACGTTGATCCCGTGTGCAAAAGTCTGTACCAAAGCTCCTTCAGCCCCTTCAATATTGAAGGTCCCTCTCAGTGTAACCATGGCAGAGGCAAAAATACCGGCTACCATCAATCCTACGTGAGAGAAAGAGGAATAGGCAATAATCCTTTTCATATCGGTCTGGATAATCGCAATCCACGCACCGTGAACAATTCCTATAATGGCCAGAATAATAACGATCTGTCCTGAAATCCCGGCAATCGGGATCGGTGTGATCGGTAAAAGGTAACGCATAACCCCATAAATTGCCATCTTCAGCATAATCCCTGATAAAAGCATGGATCCCTGTGTCGGTGAATAGGTATAGGTGTCCGGCTGCCACGTATGGAACGGGAATACCGGTAATTTCACTGCAAATGCAAAGAATATAAACCAGAATACCACCGTCTGCTGTGTTTCGTTCAGCTGGGCATTGTATAGATCAGTCAGTGCAAATGAAGCGGAGTGATTGTATACGTAAATCAATCCGGCCAGCATGAACAGCGACCCTACGAAAGTATAAACAAAGAATTTTGTGGTGAATTCAAACCTTTTATTTTCCTGACCCCAAAGCCCGGCGATAAACCAGATCGGAATCAAGGTGACTTCCCAGAAAATATAGAACAGCAAGCCATCCAGCGAAGTAAATACGCCTACAAGCCCGAACTGCATCAGCAGGATCAAACCGTAGAATGTATTCCTGTAGCTTACATTTTCATTAAAGGAAGATAAAATAATGATCGGCGCTAAAATATTAGTCAGCAACAACAGAAGCATACTCATCCCGTCAATGCCGAAATGAAGCGTGCTTTTAATAAATTGTGACCACGGATACGTGATTTCATACTGCAGCTTACTGTCTACGGTCGGACCGAAATTGAAATCCGATAACACATAGAATGTAAGGAGCATCTGTACCAACGCAATTCCCAGTGCCAAATACTTACTGGAATTGTTTTTCCAAACAAAGACCAATCCCGAACCTACAAGAGGTAATAGTAATAATGTTATTAACAAACCCGACATTATTATGGTAATAAAAAGTTAACAATTAATATAATTCCCACCGCTAAAGACATGATCAGAATGTAATTCTCTACATTTCCGTTCTGGATGCGCTTCATGGCTTTTCCGCTGTCTTCAGCGCCTTCACCGATAAAATCTACCAGACGGTCGAGAATACCTTTATCAAACATCCTTCCTCCGCGTCCTAATCCTTCAACTGTTTTTACAAAAATAGCATTGTAAAGTTCGTCAATATATAATTTTCTGGCAGACAGTTTTTCCCATCCTGTATACATGTCTTCCGGTAACGCCTGCTTTTTCTTATTCACATACGTATTTTTTACCAGGAACCATACAGAGAAGAACATTAAAACCGTTGCGCCCAGCAAGATCATTTCAGTCCCGAAAGGTACTCCCGAAAGGGTAGTTTCCATCTGGTTGAAGCTTTCTTCGGTAAGAACCGGTTTCAGCCATTCCATCAGTTTCGCATAATGGCCGTGGCCGATGAAATGCGGAAGGTTGATTAAACCGCCGACTACAGAAAGAACCGCAAGTACAATCAATGGAATGGTCATACTGGAAGGGCTTTCATGCAGATGATGTTTCTGTTCTTCAGTCCCTCTGAAATCTCCGTGGAACGTCAGGTAATACAGTCTGAACATATAAGTTGCCGTAACAGCCGCTAAAACAAACAGCATAAACCAGTATACCGGATTTTTAGCAAAAGCCGCCACTAATATTTCGTCTTTGGAAATCATCCCCGATAATAAAGGGAATCCTGAAATGGCCAGTGTCCCGATCAGGAAAGTTGCGTGTGTAATTGGGATGTATTTTTTAAGACCTCCCATGAAACGCATATCCTGTTCGTTGCTCATTGCGTGTATTACAGAACCGGCTCCAAGGAATAACAGTGCTTTAAAGAATGCATGTGTCATTACGTGGAACATTGCCGTAGTATAAGCACCCAGACCTAAAGCGATGAACATGAATCCAAGCTGTGAAACCGTAGAGTAGGCCAATACCTTTTTGATGTCGTTCTGGCGGAGTGCGTAGAATCCTGCCAAAGCTGCTGTAATAAATCCGATTAATAAAATCCCGTCCTGAACCGTTGGTGCCAAAGTGAATAAGAAATTGGATCTTACCACCAGATAGATCCCTGCCGTTACCATGGTTGCGGCGTGGATTAGTGCAGAAACAGGAGTTGGCCCGGCCATTGCATCCGGCAGCCACGTATATAAAGGAACCTGAGCCGATTTTCCGGTTGCCCCGATAAATAAACTTGCGGTAATAAAAATAATGACACTTCCGTCCAGTTCAAATTTTCCGGCATTTTCTCTTACCGAAAGATAATCTACTGCGTTGGTTTGTGAGGCAATCATAAAGATACCGATCAGTAACGCAAGGTCACCGATTCTGTTCATGATGAATGCTTTTCTTGCCGCTTTACCGTATTCTTCGTTGGTATACCAGAACCCGATCAGTAGATAAGAGCAAAGCCCTACGCCTTCCCATCCGATGAACAGGATCAGGTAGTTGCTTCCCATTACCAATAACAGCATGGAGAAGATAAATAGGTTCAGATAGGTAAAGAACTTAAAGAAGCCTTTATCATGGCTCATATATCCGATAGAGTACAGGTGGATCAGAGAACCGATTCCCGTGATGATCATCACCATCATTAAAGAAAGCTGATCGATCTGGAATCCGAAATTGATCTGGATCCCGTTTACCCTGAACCATTCAAAAGCTTTTACGATTACCGGCTGGCTTTCAGAATCGAAATTCATGAAAATGCTTACTGCGATACAGAACGGAATAAAAACCATTGCCGTAGCCAGGGAACCCACCACTATTTTTGGAAGGCTTTTCCCGAATAAACCGTTTATAAGAAACCCTAAAAGTGGTAAAAGTATGATTGCATATACTAGATTTTCCATTCTTATCCTCTTAATTTATTAAATATACTCACATCAACAGAACGGGTATTTCTATACAGCATAGCAATAATTGCCAGGCCTACCGCCACTTCCGCAGCAGCCACCACCATAATGAAGAAAACTAAAAGTTGTCCGTCTCCGTTACCTCTGTAGGCTGAAAAAGCAGCCAGTAAAAGGTTTACCGAATTCAGCATAAGCTCTACACAACCCAAAATAACAATCGCGTTTTTTCTCAGCAATACACCAAGCACTCCCAGGCAGAATAATACTGACGAAAGAATGATGAAATAGTTCAGAGGGACGCTTTGTATAAATGTATTTACTTCTCCCATAATTTATAAATCTTTTTTACCGATTAATACCGCACCTACAATACCTGCTAAAATCAGGATGGAAGCAAGCTCAAACGGCAAAACATATTCGTTGAATAAAAGCCTTCCCAGATTTTTTGTAAGACCTACTCCTTTATCTACGTTTTCTACAATAACATGATTGTCATGAACGCCTCTGAATACCCCTAAAACCCCAATCAATAAAAGGCCTGCCGTAAAAACACCGACAAATTTTAAAGTATTGTTCTTCTTGCTTTCGTCTTGTTTATTAAGGTTAAGCATCATCAGAATATAAAGGAACAGTACCATGATGGCACCGGCGTACACAATAATCTGAATAATCGCAAGGAACTGTGCATTCAGGAGAATGTACATGCCCGCAATAGAAAACATAGTTACAATTAATGACAGAACAGCATAAAGCGGATTTCGTGCGAATACAAAGTATACCGCACTTGCCACTGCTAAAAACGCCACCAAGAAAAATAAAAACTGATCCATTATTTTACCGCATTTTTTTGTTTCTCGGACTGTCTTTCAGTGATATCAATCCTTTCGTTTATTTTTTCTACCAATTTATCTTTTCCGTAAATAAAAGAACCTCTGTTGGTTTCCACATCCACCAGCCTGTCGGTAAGATAAATGGCAGATTTCGGGCATGCTTCTTCACACATCCCGCAGAAAATACATCTCAGCATATTGATTTCATATACCGATGCATATTTTTCTTCCCTGTACAGGTCTTTTTCTTCTTTTGTTCTTTCAGCAGCCGTCATGGTAATGGCTTCTGCAGGGCAGGCCACTGCACAAAGTCCGCAGGCCGTACATCTTTCTCTGCCTTCCTCGTCTCTTTTCAGAACGTGCTGACCTCTCCAGATATCTGCTCTCGGCTTCTGTACTTCCGGATAAGAATATACTGCGGGAGCACCTTTCAGTACGGTCCTTACAGCATGCTTAAATGTAATCCCCATCCCGGTAAAAATAGCAGGGAGGTAGATCTTTTCAGCAAGGGTCATTTCTTTATTGGAAACAACTTTTGATCTGTTCGTAAGTTTCATTTAATTATAGATGTTAGATGTTAGACATCAGATTTTAGACTCATCTTGCCTGTTATCTTAATTTTTAAATATATATGAAGCTGAATATTTTGATTGTATCAAATGTATATCAGCTTAATTCTCAAATGTGCCCTTCTTTAGTTTGCAAACGCTAAAATAACAGCGCCTGTAACCAGAAGGTTAACCAATGCCATCGGGATCAGCGTTTTCCATCCTAAGTGCATCAGCTGGTCATACCTGAATCTCGGCAGTGTCCATCTGATCCACATAAAGATCAGGATTCCGATTACCGTTTTCGTCAGGAAAGCCACAATACTTAAAATTCCGGCTGTATTTTCTCCCCAGTGCTGGGTTACCCATTCAATCCCCGGATAATTGTATCCTCCGAAGAACAGCACCACCATAAATGCATTGGAAATAAACATATTCACATATTCACCGAACATGTATAATCCCAGTTTCATGGAAGAGTATTCCGTAGAGTATCCTGTTACCAGTTCAGATTCACATTCCGGTAAATCAAAAGGATGCCTGTTCGTTTCTGCCAAAGCAGCCACAAAGAATATCAGGAATGCAACCGGCTGATAAAAAATATTCCAGTTCAGCCCGGAAACCCATGGAATGAATCCCCAGAGTTTTCCTGTAGTCTGATTTTCTGTAATGACCTTTAAATCCAGACTTCCCGTCATCATAATGATAGAAAGCAAAGCCAGTCCCATCGCAAGTTCATAAGAAATCATCTGGGAAGAGGCACGGATGGCCCCTAATAATGAATATTTATTGTTGGAAGCCCAGCCTCCGATCATGATTCCGTATACTCCGATGGAAGCCATCCCGATGATAAAAAGCACACCGACATCAATGTTGGCTACCTGAAGGTCAAAAGAAGTCCCTCCGATGTTCAGGCTTTTCCCCCATGGAATAACCGCTCCCGTAATCAGTGAAATAAACATCACCAGGGCAGGCCCCAAAACGAAAAGAAATTTTTCTGCATTGGCCGGGGTAAAATCTTCCTTAAAGAAAAACTTTCCACCGTCGGCAAGAGGCTGCAGCAACCCGAAAGGCCCTGATCTGTTCGGCCCGATCCTGTCCTGCATAATGGCAGCCACTTTTCTTTCCGCCCAGGTAGAGTAGGCTGCAATCGTTAAAGAAAGCAGGAAAAGCGCCAGTACAAGTATCAATTTAAATGTAAGTAAATCCATTTTTTATTTATTTAGATAACAGATGTCAGATACTAGATGTCAGATTTTAAATCTGTTGTCTTATATCTGAAATCTTATGTCTTAAAGATTAATTATTTTTCGTCTTTTTCACTGATTTCTTTAGCGAGCGGATTGTCTAAAACCCTCAGCTCATCTTTAGGCTTTTCATAATGGTTCAGTGAAATCACCGAATGCCGGTCAATATGTCTCGGACCTTCAATATTCCAATCGCTTAAATTCTTTCTTTCAAAACGGCAGGTATCGCAGATGAATTCTTCCACCTCTCCCCACTGGTCTTTTCTGGCCGTTACCCTTACAATTTCATCGCCTTTCATGTAAACCGTGGCTTTTCCTGAACATTTATCACATTTGCATGAAGCATTCATCGGTTTTGTAAACCATACCCTGCTTGCAAAACGTGCGGTCCTGTCTGTTAAGGCACCTACCGGGCAAACATCAATAATGTTTCCGATAAAGTCATTATCCAAAGCTTTATTCAGATAAGTAGAAATCTCTGCGTGGTCTCCTCTGAACAGGATTCCGTGTTCCCTGGTTTCTGTCAGCTGATTGGCTGTTAAAACACAACGTGCACACAGGATGCAACGGTTCATATTCAGTTTAATATTCGGGCCGAGATCATCTGCATCATAGGTATTTCTTTCAAACTCCGTTCTGGTGTTCTCATTACCGTACTCGTAACCGAGATCCTGTAAATGGCATTCACCGGCCTGGTCGCACACCGGGCAGTCCAGAGGGTGATTAACCAGTAAAAATTCAGTTACGGCTTTTCTTCCTTCCTGGGCTTTATCAGAAGTAAGGTTTTTTACTTCCATGCCGTCCATTACATTTGTTCTGCAGCTTGCCACCAGTTTGGGCATAGGGCGCGGATCTGCTTCAGATCCTTTGGATACTTCCACCAGGCACGTTCTGCATCTTCCTCCGCTTGCTTCCAATTTGCTGTAGTAGCACATTGCAGGAGGTACAGATTTTCCGCCGATCTGTCTGGCAGCTTCCAAAATAGAAGTTCCAGGCAAAACCTCAGCAGTCTGTCCGTCTATAGTTATTTTGAATTTTTTAACCTCTTCGCTCATATTCTATGCTTTTCGCTTAATTAAGCTATATATTTTTAAATCTTTCTAAATTAAAATTATAAGTTTCTGTAAGGAGATAATCAATATGAATTTTGAATTCTTTAATATGATTATCAAAATCCGGATACGTTTGAATAATATATTTAACCAGATTTTTATACTTACTTTCCTTATCTATTTGCTCGCTTTTAGTTTCTTTTTTGAATGATTCAAAGTCAATATAATCAAATTCAATTAATTCTTTATTTTGAGATTTTAAAAACTGACAAATCCAATCTTCAAAAGCCTTAGGACAAAGTGCAAAAATAAAATGATATTTTGTTTTATCCTTATAAATTTTGAAACTGTTTCCTTCTTTTATTTTTTCAAAGTTCTTCAGGTTCGGATTCAATAGCAAATCTTTCCGGTCTTCATCTACAATTCCGATAAGAAATTTCCCTTTTACCCTTTCAAATGCTTTAATTACTTCATTTTTATTTTTTTCTTTTCGGATTCGTTTCTCATTTTGTAATAACTTTCCAAAAAAATATTTGTCTGCAAAACATTCAACTGCAACAACCCTTTCCATGATCAGTTGTTTTCCCAAAGACTGTCGAAATTGAAAAATACATTCATCCCATATTCGTAAACATCATCATTTTTTTCAGCGTCTAATTTTTTTACTTCTGTTCTTCCGTCAACATTATTCACTAAATAAATCTGTAAATTGTTTTTACTTTCCTCATCTCTCAGAAACTCCTGAATAATAAAATCACTGTGAGTCACCATGAAAAACTGATTATTGTTTTTATTATATTTTACTTCATTGGTAAACTCTAAAATATACGGTTCAAAACAATGTGCTTCTGGTTCTTCAAACAATAAAACTGAATTATGATTGCTCATAATGGCTGCTTTATAAAATATTAATCTCTGAAGCGTATCTGCGATCATATGGTATGGGAGAGTAAATACAGTTCCATCCTCATATTCTTTAAAAATTTTTAATTCGTTTGAACCTCTTTCAATTAATAATTTCAAATTATTTACTGATAAAAAAAGATTAACAAAACTTCTGATTTCAGGATTAACTGAAATTATTGTACTAATATTTTCTCCAAAAGGAGAAATTAAAGAATTTGAAAATTTAATTATTTCATTTTCTATTTTGAAAGAATATTTTTTGATATCTAAATCAATTTTTATCAAATCAGAAATAGTAAAAGATGATCTTTCTGCAATTCCTTTGACAGAATATTCTATTATATTTGTTTTTTCACTTGATTTATTTTCCAAGTGAATTTTTAATAGTTGATTATTAACACTATAAAATGAAAAAATACGATGAGTATTTAATTTTATTTGTGAAGTTTTACTATAATCTCCTTCAAAAAATAAATCACTGAAATTTTCATATCTTAAAAACTTTTTAAGATTTTGATAATCTACAGGATTAAGAAGCAAATCAAAAACTCCCAAAGCCTCCAGAATATTACTTTTCCCGGCATTTGGTTTCCCAGCAAAAATGTTTATTTTTTTGCAGCCTTCTATTTTCAAATCCTTGATGGATTTGAAATTGGAAATTTCAATATTCTGAATGTGTTGATTCACTTTATTTTAATTATACTTCTTCGTATTAAATGTATATCCGATACCAAAATCAAGCTCTCCGTACACAAAATCCTGTGAAGCCTTATCCGGCTTATTGTTGAGTGTTGTTTTGATATCCGGCATATTAATGTATCCGAATTTACCTTCTACCTGAACCACAATATGTCTTATTGCCACTAAACTAACGGCTGCTCTTGCATCAGCCCCGAAACCTGCCAGGTGAAACCGGTCGCTTCTTTCATTGCCCATCAGCCTTACATTAGACTTAGGCAATAAGGCCCCGACTCCGGCTCCATAGCTTAGAAAAAGATCAAAGTTCTTTTTATTCAGAACATTATGATATTTCTGTGCTCCTATGTTAATATAGTTAAGACCGTCCGTGTGTTCAAATGTCAATAATTTGGCATCACTTAAATCCACTTTTCCATTCTGCACCAGAGAAGCGTATTCAGGATTATTGATATATCCTTTTACGTCCACTGTCTGGTCCTGATCCATTACATATTTCATGTGGTCCATTCCTAAAGTAATCCCCAGATTATCTTTCGGAAAATATGTAATTCTGTAGTTCACCTGCGGAATTGTAATTGAGGAAGGATTAAAATACGTCCCCCAGTCAAATTTCGTCTGTCTGTCATGGGCTGTAACGTTATCCAGTTGAAAATCATATCCGTCCCCTTTAAAATGGATATCTGATTTTGAATATACTGAACTGTTCCACCCCCAGAATACCATCACTGATCCTTTCTTAAACGGATCCACGTGACTTTTTTGAGCTTTAACGCCTACTATTGCTGTTACTGCTAACAACAATAAACACTTTTTTATCACCTATAATTTTATCTTCTTACCCCTAAGAATTAACTGATGGCACCGGAATAGGATCTGCATAATTTGCAAGACCGTAGTTTTGTGTAAGACACAATTCCGGGTTTTTAACATGCCATTCAAATTCATCCCTGAAATGGCGGATAGCCGCCGCTACAGGCCACGCTGCCGCATCCCCCAACGGGCAGATCGTGTTACCTTCTATTTTTCTCTGGATGTCCCAAAGAAGATCGATATCTTCCATTTTACCCTGTCCGTTTTCGATCTTTTTTAAAATTTTGTGCATCCATCCCGTACCCTCACGGCATGGTGTACACTGTCCGCAACTTTCATGATGGTAAAATCTTGCTAAAGTCATGGTATGTTCTACGATACACTGGTCTTCATCCAGTACGATGAATCCTCCTGAACCCATCATGGTTCCGGTAGCGAATCCACCGTCTGCCAAAGATTCGTAGTTCATGTATCTCGGTTCTCCGTTTACGGTTTTAAGCAGTAAATTGGCAGGAACAATCGGCACTGAGCTCCCTCCAGGGATGCATGCCTTCAGTTTTTTTCCGTCTTTGATTCCACCGCAGTATTCATCAGAATAGATGAATTCTTCTACGGTAATGGTCATGTCAATTTCATACACGCCCGGTTTGTTGATGTTTCCGCAGGCCGAAATCAGTTTCGTTCCTGTGGATCTTCCTACGCCGATTTTAGCATATTCCGCTCCTGTAATATCAATAATCGGAACAATGGCTGCAATTGATTCAACGTTATTTACTACCGTCGGTCTTTCCCAAAGTCCTTTTACAGCAGGGAACGGCGGTTTCAGTCTCGGGTTTCCTCTTTTTCCTTCAAGGGATTCAAGCAACGCCGTTTCTTCACCGCAGATATAGGCGCCTCCGCCTCTCTGAACGTAGATTTCACAATCGAAACCGGTTCCTAAGATATTTTTACCTAAAAATCCTGCTGCTCTGGCTTCTTCAATGGCTTCTTCCAGAATATCAGGAATCCATGAATATTCACCACGGATATAAATGTAAGATACGTTTGAACCTAAACAGTATGATGAAATAAGCATTCCTTCAATCAGCAGGTGAGGAAGGTATTCCATCAGGTAGCGGTCTTTGAAAGTTCCCGGCTCAGATTCATCGGCATTCACCACAAGGTGTCTCGGAACGCCTTCCGGTTTTGCCAGAAAGCTCCATTTCATTCCTGTAGGAAACCCGGCTCCTCCACGTCCGCGGAGCCCCGAAGCTTTTACTTCTTCAAGAATTTCGTCGGGTGTCATTTTCAGGGCTTTCTCTGCTGCTCCGTAGCCTCCCTGTTTGCGGTAGGTTTCCAGATAGCGGATGCCTTCTATGTGTGCATCTTTAAGTAAAAGTTTTTTACTCATTTTTATTTGCTTATTGCAATCAGCTTGCGGCTTTTTGCATTAATTAATATTAAAATTTAATTATTTAAAATCTAAAATGAAGAATTTAAAACAGGATTAATCCAAAGCAAGCTGTCCTTCCCTGCAAAGGTCAAGGATTTCGTCTACTTTTTCTATCGTCAGGTTTTCATGAAAGAATTTCCCCAGCTGCATCATCGGAGCATATCCGCATGCGCCCAGGCATTCAGCAGGCTTTAGGGTAAACATACCGTCTGCTGTGGTTTCCCCATCTTTGATGTTCAGTCTGGTCCTGATATGGTTGAGTATTTTCTCGCTTCCGGAAACCATGCATGGTCCTGTTCTGCAAACTTCCAGAACATATTTCCCTACCGGCTTCATATTGAACATGGTGTAGAATGTGGCTACTTCGTATACCTCAATAGGCTTGATACTCAATAATTCCGCAACATAATCCATTACGGGAACGTCTAACCATCCTCCGAATTCTTTCTGTGCCAGGTGAAGTACAGGAAGAAGGGCAGACTTCTGTCTTCCTTCAGGATATCTTGCCATAATTTTATGTACCTGTGCTAAACTTTCCGGTTTAAAAGCTATTGTTTCGCTCATTTTCTTTATTTGTAAAATGTACAGTGTACCATGTACAGCGTACTTTCTATTTATTAATCTTTAATACATTTAACTTTGTACTCTGTACAAAATTATGCGTCCAATTCTCCCGCAATAATATTCATGCTGCACATCGTAACGATGGCATCAGAAATCACAGAACCTGTAATCATTTCAGGGTAGGCCTGGTAGTAAATGAAACAAGGCCTTCTGAAGTGAAGCCTGTACGGGCTTCTTCCTCCGTCACTCACCATGTAGAATCCTAATTCACCGTTTCCGCCTTCCACTGCATGGTAAACTTCACCTTTCGGTACGTCAGTCTCTCCCATTACAATTTTGAAATGGTAAATCAATGCTTCCATTTTCTGGTATACATCCGCTTTTTCAGGAAGATAGAAGTCAGGAACATCCGCATGGAATGGTCCTTCCGGAAGGTTCTCGTAAGCCTGCTTGATAATTTTGATAGATTCCCAGATTTCCTGCTGGCGAACCATAAAACGGTCATACGTATCACCGGCAGTTCCTACAGGAATAATAAAGTCGAAATCTTCATAAGAAGAGTAGGGTTGTGCAACTCTTACGTCATAATCTACCCCTGTCGCACGTAAATTAGGACCGGTAAAACCATAGCTTAATGCCCGTTCTGCAGAAATTGCTCCTGCTCCGATGGTTCTGTCCATAAAAATTCTGTTTCTTTCTAATAAAGTACCGAATTCTTTGAATCTTGCCGGGAAAGTTTTCAGGAAATCCTGTAATAACTCATGAAACTTTGGTGTGAAATCTCTTTCAAAACCTCCGATTCTTCCCATGTTGGTTGTCATTCTTGCCCCGCAGATCTGCTCGTACATATCGTAAATACGTTCTCTTTCGATGAACATATAGGTAAGTCCGGTAATTGCTCCGGCATCCATTCCGGTAACCCCATTACAGATCAGGTGATCCCCGATCCTTGCCAGCTCCATTAAAATCACACGCATATAGTCTACACGCTTAGGGACTTCAACACCGATCAGTTTTTCTACCGTCATGTGCCATCCGATGTTGTTGATTGGCGCAGAACAGTAGTTCATACGGTCTGTAAGGGTGGTAATCTGAGCATAATTCCTTCTTTCGGAAATTTTCTCAAATGCCCTGTGGATATAACCTACCGTCTGTTCCGCATGAAGGATCCTTTCTCCGTCCATCGTTAAGACATTCTGGAAGATCCCGTGCGTGGCTGGGTGGGTAGGTCCTAAATTGAGGGTATATAACTGCCCGTCAATCTGTTCCTTACTTTCGTACTGGTTAAGTATATTGGATAATGAGTTATCTTTCATAATTTAAATGCTTTGGGCTCTAGGCATTAAGCTTATTGCTTGCTGCTTATTGCATTATTTTTATCTTCCGAACATGGCATCGTCCTTATCTGTCCTGGTACCGTCTTCAAGGCGGTATTCCTTCAGCATCGGATGGTAGCCCAGATCTTCCATATTTAGGATAGGGCGAAGGTCAGGATGTCCTTTGAATTTAATTCCGAAGAAATCATAGGTTTCCCTTTCCATCCAATTGGCTCCGGCGTACAGTTCTACGAGAGAGTCAACTTCAATATTTTCCCTGGGCATAAAGATTTTCAGACGCAGCCTGAAATTGGTCATCATGTTATGAAGGTGATAAACTACCCCGATTTCCTTATCAGGAAATTCAGGATAATGGATTCCGCATATATCGGTAAGGAAATTAATTTCCAGTGATGAATCTTTAAGGTAATGGATGATTTTTTTAATATCGTCCTTTTTTACTTCAACAGTAAGCATTCCATAGGGCTCAGCACTTGAGATGACAGAATCAGGAAATTCTCTTGTGATGGCTTCTAATACAAATTCGTTTGTCATTCCCGTTAGTTGCTTATGTTGTAAGAATCTAATAATTGCTGGTATTCAGGCATATCCCTTCTTCTGATGCTCTCGCTTTCTGCCAAAGCCTGAACCTGCATTACGCCTTCAATAATCTGCTCTGGCCTCGGCGGGCATCCCGGAACGTATACGTCAACCGGAATAATTTTGTCGATCCCCTGTAGCACGGAATAGGTGTCAAAAATACCACCGCTGCATGCGCATGCACCAACAGCAACTACCCATTTCGGCTCAGCCATCTGGGTGTATACTTCTTTCAGCACAGGCCCTAATTTTTTAGCGATCGTTCCGCAGACCATCAGCATATCTGCCTGTCTCGGTGAGAAAGAGTTTCTCTCCATACCGAATCTGGAAGCGTCATAGGTAGGGTTCAGTGTCGCCATAAACTCGATACCGCAACAAGAGGTTGCGAAAGGCAAAGGCCAAAGCGAAAACTTTCTGGCCATCCCGATTACACTGCTCAGTTTCGTTGCGAAAAAGCCTTCTCCTTCAAATCCTTCGGGAGCAGGTGCATCTGTTCTTATTATTGGTTTGTTATCTGACATTTGATTGATTTAAGATTTAACTTTTAGATTAAAATTCAGTGTTAAAGTTAGCTATAACAGCTGTTTTTCTATCTAAAATGATCATTTAAAATTTCTATCTTTTATTTATCCCAGTCTAAGGCACCGCGTTTCCAGACATAGAAAAATGCCATAAAGAAAATTGCCACAAACATCAATACCGCTAAGAATCCTTCCATTCCGAATTCTCTGAAGTTTACAGCATACGGATAAAAAAATACGATTTCAATATCGAACAGAACGAACAATACCGCCGTCAAAAAGTATTTAATGGAAAACGGTGTTCTTGCATTTCCTTCTACTGGGATTCCACATTCCCAGCTTTGGTTTTTCACAGAATTTCCCTTTTTCTGTTTCGGACCTAAGAAATGCGCTCCAAGCAGAGAAATCGCTACGAATCCTATCGCAACACCTGCCTGTATAAGGATTGGAATATAACTTTCAGGTAAATTCATTTTTGCATTATTATCTCAATTTGCAAATTTAGGGAATAAACAATAAAGCATGAAATTAATAAGCCTAAAAGTGGAATTAAAACAGGTAAATCAGGCAATTTAGAATCAGTAAAAATAACAGTTATTTCCTCGTTTTTCTGAGGAGGGAGTATGCCATAAAAGAAATATAACCGAACAGGATGCCGGCATAGATGATATTAACGGCAGTATTGATCCTGTCATCATCAGATTGTAGAAAAAAGTTGAAAATAACAAACCCGGCGATTAAAATCCCGAAAATAATAAGTTGCAGCTTCATAATGTATTTATTCAGGTTGGTGATCTCCGATGTTTAATGAATACGTCCTTCTTCTCTTGTGGTTTACCGGATTGTAATCCTGCCACAATACCTGCACGCTTTTATTCTCTTCCAGTTCAGGGTTGGTTTCTGCAAAATCTATTCCCATGCTTGTAAACCGGATAAAGATTTCCTTGAAAATAATAGCTGTAACGCCGCGTCTCTGGTATTCAGGATGGATCCCGATCAGGTAAAAATTGGCCCGGTCGTTTTTACGGCTGGCCTGCAGGAAATGCCACCATCCGAACGGAAACATTTTTCCTTTTGACTTCTGTAGCGCCTTGGAGTAGGAAGGCATCGTAATGGCAAAGGAAACCAGTTCGTTATTTTCATCCACCACGCAGATGACATAGTTTTTATCAATAAACGGGAAATATTTTTCCTTGTAGGTCTGTATCTGCTCTTCTGAAATAGGCGTATAGGTGGAAAGATGCTTATACGTTTCGTCCAGCAGCCTGAACATGGGCTCTACGAAAGGCAGGATCTCTTCTTTTGATTTGAACGGAAGAACTTTCAGCTTGTATTTCTGGGCAATAAGACCGCTGAATTTTTCTACTTTTTCCGGAAGGATTTTAGGGAAATTCATTTCAAATTCCACCCACTCCTTTTCTTTTGTCAGGCCAAGCTCTTCAATGTGTTTAGGATAATATTCATGGTTGTATATACCGATCATTGTGGCCAGCTTATCAAAGCCCATGGTCAGCATGCCCGCCTTGTCCAGGTTGGTAAAGCCCATCGGCCCTTCAATCTTCCCGATGTTGTTTTCTTTAGCGTAATCAATTGCTCTCTGAATTAAAGCTGCCGAAACCTCTTTATCATCAATGAAATCAATCCAGCCGAAACGTACTTTTTTAATGCCTAATTCCTTTTCTTCCTTATGGTTGATCATTACTGCAATCCGTCCCACTACTTTATCCCCTTTTTTTGCCAGGAACTGTTTAGATTCTGAGTAATTCAAGGCCGGATTCTCTTTGGGATCCCAGATCTTAAATTCATCTTTTATGAAAGAAGGTACGTAATAAGGATTGTTCTTATATAAATCCATCGGGAATTTTACGAACTGTTTCAATTCTCCGGGTGTTTTTACTTCAGTAACTGAGACTTTAGACATAGCTTTAAAGGGTAATTCAGGCACAAATATAATTAATAAAATTGTAATACTTTGGCATAATTTTTCCATAATATGGGGTGAAAATATATTATAAGTAAGGTAAAAGATGATAGGGTATTATATAATTATCGGTATTTCGATGCTGGTCAGCTGGTGGGTATCCTCAAGGCTGAAGTCCAAATTCGAATATTACTCCAAAGTTCACCTCCGCAACGGGCTTTCCGGCAAGGAGGTAGCAGAAAAGATGCTGAGAGACAACGGGATCAATGATGTACAGGTTATTTCTGTTCCCGGACAACTGACGGACCATTATAATCCGGAAAATAAAACGGTAAATTTATCAGAATCAGTATATATGCAGCGAAATGCAGCAGCAGCAGCAGTTGCAGCTCATGAATGCGGACATGCCGTACAGCATAAAGTAGGGTATTCCATGCTTCAGCTGCGTTCCAAACTGGTGCCTGTGGTGCAGGTCAGCTCAAACCTGATGCAGTTTGTCCTGATTGCGGGGATTATGATTATGGTGGCCACGCAGTCCGGTGACAATCCTGCCGGTAACCGTTTGGTGTTAGGAATAGGAGTGATCCTGTTTGCGTTTACCACGCTGTTCGCGTTTATTACACTTCCGGTGGAATATGATGCAAGCAACAGAGCGATGAAATGGCTGAAAGATACCGGTACGGTAACTTCAGAAGAATATGTAGGGGTGAAAGACAGCCTGAAATGGGCAGCAAGAACTTATGTTGTGGCTGCTCTCGGTTCACTGGCACAGCTGCTGTACTGGGCTTCCTTACTGATGGGAGGACGCAGGGATTAACTTTCTTAAAGTTTAAATGAAATATAGGGCATCTCAGAAATTTTCTGGGATGTTTTTGTTTACATTCCGTCAGGATTCTATACTTTTGGCAGACCTACATCCCATTATTTCCCAAATGTATAAAAAGACATTGTGCTCAGAAGAACAGCAGGTGAGCCGGCTGATTAAAACCATTGCGTTTTTCTGGTGTATCACCAAAATATGGAGTTATAAGACCTGGGTCACAGACAGGCTGTATCCGGTAATTCCGCCGGCAGATTTTCTGAAATATGTTCCTGATTTTCTGCATGTATTCTTATTCGGGTTTTCTGTGCTTGCTTTACTGGTGCTGCTGTTTGTTAAAGCAAACCGGCTGCTCCTTATTTCCCTCTTTTTATCTGAACTGTTAAGCTGTTCACTGGATACCGTGCGGTGGCAGCCGTGGGAATATATGTACATGTGTTTCCTTCTGATCATTGTGATTAATCTACACAGGCCTAAACGTATTTTGATGCTCGGGCATTTGTTTCTGGTATCCGTTTATTTTTTCAGTGGCCTGCATAAACTCAGCCGTGGATTTCTTTCTTCGATATGGATGAATATGGTACTGATGGATTTCTTCGGTCTTTCCATGGAGGCTATATTAAAGTACAAACTCTATTTCATTGGATTGCTGATTCCTTTTACAGAAATTCTTTTGGCCGTTCTGCTTTTTATCTCTCAATCGAAGAGGAAAATAAGTTATTTATTGATTCTGACCCATATCAGCATCCTGATTTTTATCGGGCCTTTCGGGATTCAGTATAATTCTGTAGTCTGGCCCTGGAACCTGGCGATGATTTCAATTCTGATCGTTGTGTATGCAAAACCGGTTGAACCCATAAACAGGGAATTTTTTATTACCAACAGCTATTGGGTTGTGCTTTGGTTTGTTCTGCCGGTCCTGAGTTTTTTCGGAAGCTGGTATCAGTATTTTTCATTTAACCTGTATTCCGGGAAAGGTGAACATATGTACATTTATTTTTCGGAAAAGCAGAAAGAACTCAGGCCTTATTTTGAGCCGGGATCCGGCAACAGGCATAAAAATGAACCGTATATCATCCTGCAGAACTGGGCAATGAAAGAGATCAGGTCTGCTCCGGTTCCTGAAACTGAAATGCACAGGGAAATCGCAATATCTTTAAGGCGGAGATATCATAAGCGTATCGTGAGAATAACGCTGTACAATCCGCAGACCGGAAAAATAACGGAGTTATAGTTTAAAGATTCTATGTCCAAATAACGGCAGGTTATACCTTATATTCCACAAACTGAAGGTTGGTAAGGGCTTCTGTGATATTGTCTTTGTCTTTTGATTTTATTTTAGCCGATATAACAGCTCTTTCCTGAGAATCAAAACTGATGATTTTTCCGTCGAATTTTGAAAGCAGGGTAAAAATAGTATTCTGCTGGTTAAAGTTAAACCGGATTTCAATTTCGGTCTCCAGTTCTTTTGTAACAATACGGGCTTCTTCCAAAGTGACTTTAGCTGATTCCTTATAGGCTTTCACCAATCCTGAAACGCCAAGTTTGGTACCGCCGTAATACCGTACTACAATAACCAGGACATTGGTAATATCGTTTGCCAGAAGCTGGTTGAAAATAGGCAGTCCTGCGCTTCCGGACGGTTCGCCGTCATCATTGGCCCGGTAGTTTTCTCCGTTGATCCCCATTCTGAAAGCATAGCAGTGATGCGTTGCTTTCGGGTGCTCGCTCCTGATTTTTTCCAATGCCTTTTTAAGTTCCGCTTCATCGGTTACCGGAAAGGCAAATCCGATGAACTTGCTTCCTTTTTCTTTGAATAGCGTGTTTTCGATAGGTTGATCTATGGTTTTGTACTCGAACATTCTACAAAGGTACTTTATAGAGCAAGCCATGTCAAATAATTAAAATAAAAAAGAGAACATCAGTGTTCTCTTTTTATTTATCAGCATGGGAAAGTTCCGTCAAGCCAGGGTGGCGGGCAGCTCATACTTGAAGGTGTAGCACAGCATCTCTGTAAATTTGGAGGATAGTAAGAACAGCATTGCGGGGCATTTCCTCCTGCTATATTTTTCAATTCTTCTCTCCGGATTTTTTTCAGATTTTTCATAGCCAATTTTTCTAAAGTTCAATTGATGGAGTGGCACAGGCTTGCCCAATAGGAACACATACGCCATTACAGTTGTAGGTCGTGTGAGGGTTGCACGGGCAGACTCTTGTTCCGTCAAATAAATAATAGCACTTTTCAATAGCTCCCTGAATTGTTTTCAATTCTCTTTTTGATAGTTTCTTAAAATTTTTCATGATAATAGGTATTAAATTTTTCATGAAGTTAAATAATTAATATCAATAAACAGTGAAAAAACATCAGAATATTTATGTTAAAGTTTTGAATCTTATGCTTTTATAAGGTTTTTCTCTGATAGAATCTGATTGTATTGTCTGAAAATGTTTTGGTTTTCCTTGGTGCAAAGGGAAATTCCGGAGCTCTTGTACCGTTCTCCAGGTTCAAGTTTTCATTTTTAATGACTACCGCTTCATCCCAGAGATTTCCATCAATAAACTGCTGCAGAGTAAACCGGCCGCCTTCAATAATTACGGACTGGATCTGTTCTCTGTACAAAGCATCCATTAAATCTGACAGGAAATTTTCCCTTCCGATTTTAATGAACCGGATATTATTTTCATCGCCTTCTTTTACTGAATTAAAAACCAACGTCGGGGCTTCATTGTTATAAATATTGAAATCTGCCGGGACTTTCAAATCAAAGTCAATTAAGATTCTTACGGGATTAACACCGGCAATATTCCTTACCGTCAGGCTTGGGTTGTCATTGAGCGCAGTTTGTGTTCCCACTAAAATAGCATGTTCATCTGACCTCATCTGATGGACAAACTGATTGACGAGCGGATTGGAAATAGCGCAGGGCACGAAATCCCTGTCCATAAACCCGTCTGCAGACTCCGCCCACTTCAGGATGATATACGGCCTCTTCTTTTCATGATAGGTGAAAAACCGTTTATTCAGTTCAATACATTCTTTTTCCAGGATTCCGGAGACAGCTTCAATGCCGGCTTCCTGAATGATTTTTTTTCCCTTTCCATTCACTTTATCATGGGAATCCATAGCCCCGATGACGACTTTTTTAAATCCAAGCTCTTTAATTTTTAAGGCACACGGAGGTGTTTTTCCATAATGGGCGCAGGGCTCCAGCGAAACATAGATCGTAGATTCCGGAATCAGGCTTTTATCGGTAACGGAACTGATGGCATTGATTTCCGCATGCGGCTCTCCGGCTTTATGATGGTAGCCTTCTCCGATGATTTTCCCGTTGTGAACAATAACGCTTCCCACCAAAGGGTTAGGGTAGGTTCTGCCAATGGCTTTCCGGGCCAGCTCAATACATCTGCTGATATAAAATTCGTCCTGCATACTGAATGAAATAAAAAAGCGGAGTCAAATTGCTTTGCTCCGCCTTATGTAGATTTTTAAATAATTTATTCTCCGGAGATGATGTTGTGGAGATTCTGTTTTAAGGTTTCCAGATGGGCTTTCTTGTCATCAATAGAATTAAAGGTATCCCTAAGTAACGGGTTATCCTTCGATGGATTCTTAAAGAATGCCAGGTTATTCTCCAGTTTCACAATTTCAGCTTCAAGATCAGAAATCTGGTTCTTGATTTTTCTTGCCTTATCAGTCAGCTGGTTCTCAGATAAACCTTCTTCTTTCAGATCGTATTCATTGATTTTATTCAGCTTCAGTTTCTCCCTCAGCGTTTTGTTGAACTCGGTATTGATTGAGATTTTATCTCTCGGAACTTTCCCGATATTGTTCCACGCAGTCTTGATGGCTTCGATTTTTTCAATGCTTCCTTCTTCATCGGAAACGGTTTTCAGCTCGTCAAGAATCGCCTTTTTATTCTTATAGTTTTCTTTCCAGTTATCCGTTGAGGCATTGCTTTTCTCCCTATAATTGTTGAAGAATGTGTTGCAGGCATCACGGAATTCATCCCAGATTTTATTGGTCATGCTTTTCGGCACATGCCCGATTTTCTTCCAGTCTTCCTGAAGTTTTTTAAATAACGGAACGGAAACATCCCATTCTTCATTGTTCTGGTTGTCTTTTGCCGTTTGGATCAGTTTCAGCTTTTCTTCCAGATTAGCCTGCTGTGATCCTTTTAAAGATTTATAGTAGGTATTCTTTGTGGTATTGAATGTTCTGAGGATGGCTTTGAAATCATTCCAGTTCTGGTTGGAAAGCTTTCTCGGAACACTTCCGGTCTTAAGGAATTCTGAACGGAGATCCTCCACCTGTCTGATGGCATTCTGCCAGTAGTTGTGGTTCGGGGTTTCCGCAGGCTCGGTAAGTTTTTTGATTTCGGCGATAATCTGGTTCTTTTTTTCAAGATTGGCGGCCTGTTCCGTTTCTATGGCTGCAGAAAGCTCAGATTTTCTTTCGTGGATTTTGTTTGAAATTTCCTTGAACTCTTCCCAGGTCTTCTCACGGTACTCTTCAGAAACCGGTTCGGCTTCTTCTTTCCAGAGCTTGTGAAGGTACTGAAGTTCGTTAAGCGCTTTCTGGATCACCGGCTCATGTTCAAGCTGTTTTGCGCGCTCAATAATGTGCTGCCTTTTCTCCAGGTTGTGGCTGTATTCCTGCTCCAGGAATTCTTTGTTAAGATCCAGCATCTGATAAAACTGGTTCAGGTGATGGAAATAATTATTGTTAAGGATCTTGAATTCAGATTTGGCTACCTGCCCGGCTTTGGCCCAGTCTTCTTTTATTTCCCTGATGGATTTGAAGAGATTGGTTCCCGGCTCTGAGTTGGTATAAAGGTTTTTAAGCCTTTCAATAATGTTCTGGCGGTATTCGAGGTTTTTATGCTGTTCCTCTTCCTGGCCTTTCTGATAAGTATCGTATTTCTCCCTGAAAATATTTACCAGTGCAGAAAACCTGGCCTGGGAAGGGTGCTCGTAACTGAAATTTTCAGCGGCATTCCCGGCTTCCTCATACTCATGCTTTTTGTCTTCCACTTCATCATGGATGTAATGACTTGCTTTTTCCTTCAGCTGATTGAATTTCTTAAGGTTTTCCCCTGCATCCGGCGCATTGATGATTTTCTCCATTTCCTTCAGCGCATCGCTTAGAGAGATCTCTGCTTCTGCATGCTCTTCTTCGTGTTCAGCTTCTTCTTCATGTCCGCTTTCAGGGGCAGGAACCGTATTTTCCGGTGTATCTCCCTGCGGCAGTTCGTTAGAATTATTCTTCTCTTCGTTTTCAGAAAGGTTGTTTTCTGTAATCATAGCAAATCGTTTATGTGAGTGGCGTTAATTAAGATTTAAATATAGGGCTAAAATGCCAATTAAGGGACTAATTTAGGTTATTTTTTTTGAAAATTCCAAATTTCCCAGGCTTTTTCTGCTTGCTGTTCAAGCATATAATATCCGTTCACTGTTTTAGCTCCTTTTTCGGAAGCTTTTGTAATAAATTGGGTGTAATTCGGATTGTAAATCAGGTCAATGACAAGGTGGTCTTCCGTAAGGCCTTCAAAAGGAAAATCCAGGCAGTCATCCACATGGGGAAAGGTACCGACAGGCGTACACTGGATGATGATTTTATGGTTTCCGACGGTTTCCTTATCCAGGTTTTCAAAATTCACTTCAGAGGTCCTGGCAACCGTGAGAGCACTGATCCCGTGTTTATCCAGCACATACTGTACGGCTTTTGCCGCGCCTCCGTTACCAAGGATCAGGGCTGTATTCTGGTGGGGTTTTTTATGCAGGAACAGAGTTTTCTCAAAACCGAAAGCATCCGTATTGTAGCCTGTTTTCTTCCCGTTTTCAATCAGGATGCAGTTAACGGCACCGATCTTCCGTGCTTCATCGCTCAGCTCATCCAGATGTGTGATGATTTTCTCCTTGTACGGAATGGTCACGTTGCATCCCAGAATGCCGGGCGTGGAAAACACATCCAGAACCTCATCAATTTCAGCCACATCAAAAATATCATAGGAATACCCTTTCAGCATTAGTTTCTGAAACTTGTTTTCAAAGAACTTCTTCGAAAAGGAATAGGCGATGTTCTTCCCGATCAGGCCTAATTTTTTATTGGAATCCATACCTTCAAAAATAAAAAAAAGACCGGAAAAACCGGCCTTTATGATGAAAATATTTTTAGCAGTCTGTTATTCTACAATGAATTTTGCAGAGAAGCTGTCAGCGGTAAGGATATAATTTCCTTTTACCAGACCTTTAAGATGGATCTTATTGGAATTTTTGAAAGGGTTTTCCACTGTCTGGATCAGTTTACCTGAAAGGTCATAGATCTGTGCTTTTGAAATCCTGTTCAGGTTATCTCCTTTTACATACAATTCATTGTTTTTTACAGGGTTAGGGTAGATCGTGAAACCGGATTTTTCTTTTGTGGTCTCAGAAGTCCCAAGGATGCTGTAGCATGTCCAGCTTAAGTCATCAATGGAAATCCTTTTTCCTGTTTCTGAATTTATGATTTTAATGGTAACATTCCCTGCTACGTTGATATTATCAATAGTAGTGGTTGTGTTTGCAGCACTGAAAGGAATGGTTCCTGCGTTATTTCCGTTGATCTGCAGGATAAGATTTCCTGCTGTGTCAGAAAACGGAAGTCTTGTCGTAACAGTCAGGCTTTTAATTCCACCTGTAATAGCAGAGCTGGTAAGGTTTCCGTTTCTGATGTTAATCGCCTTGCCGTTTATCGTTTGGTCAATTCTTGCATCGGTTGCGGTCCATGTAATATTGTTATTCGTCCATGTTCTTGTATCGTATGCAGGCGTAGTCGGTGATGTTGGGATGTTTGTAAAATCTTCCGTTCCGCAGCTTGTACTTCCTCCACCCGGCTGCCCTCCGGCAAGCGTGGTTCCGGTTACTGTATTACTGGCAGGAGAAGCATTTCCGGAAGCATCTTTGGCAATAATGTAGAAACTGTACGTTGTAGAAGGAGCCAGTCCTGAAACAGTAGCTGTAGTTCCTGAAGCAGTCGTGTATAACACTCCGTTCACATAAATATCATATCCGGCGATGCCTATGTTGTCTGTAGCAGCGGTCCAGCTTAACGAAATGGAGTTTGAAGAAGGATTGTTGGCCGCTAAGTTTGTAGCCGCTGTAGGAGCTTGGGTATCAATAACCGGCGTTCCCCAGATCTGGCTTACATATTCAGGATGATCGATGAACGGGTTTCTGTTTCCCTGAAACGTATAAGAAGCATTGTTTCTGGCAATTTCAGTCGCAGAAACCGGGTCTGCAGCACTCCAGGCCAGTAACTGGTTAAGTTCCCAGATCTGTAGCCCGGGAAATGCAGAGCCTCCGAGCATATTTCCGGAAGTGAAGCCGGCAAGCTGTGTTTCGTATCTTGTTACAAAATAAAAGATCATTCTGGCAATGTCTCCCTTAAAAGCATCAATCGGCTCAAAAACAGTCCCGGAATACCCCGGCGAAACTGAAGTTCCGAGCTTTGACCCGTTCTGGGAAGTGAAGGTAGCTGGGCCTACTTTTCCGAAAGGGAAATTAGATCTCATTCCGTTTACTTTTCCGTCGGTTGCCCGTATAAAATGGACGTCAGACTTCATCGGAAAAGCTTCGCTAAATAAACTTTGAGGAACAATATGCTCCCTGTTATAGCAATCACCCTCAGCTCCGTAACTGCCGCATTGGTTTGATCCGTAGTTAAAATTATAAGGATCTGTTCCGTTCGGGTTTTCAGAATACATATCCAGGATGGTTCCATCATTTTCATACCCTGAAATTCCTGAAATATTGTCCCGGTCCGTAGTCTGGTAAGCGATCCATAAACCGCCATATCCATTGTCCTGATGGCCGTTGGAAATAATCTGTTTCAGTTTGGATTTCAGGGGTGCACCGCTTAGGCCTGACGTTCCGTCATAATAACCTGTCGGGATCTGGGCAAAGGCACTGATAAAGGCCATGCTCATTAAAAAAGAGAGTAAAGTCCGCTTCATTTTTTTTATTTTGGGGCACAAAGGTACGAAAAAATGAATGTTATTATGTTAACTTTTAGTAATATACTCCCTGCTGATTTTCGAGAATACCCAGGAAATACCGAACCCGAAAAGGGCTGCTGTAAGCGATACCGTAAAGTAATTTTTCCCGACAATTTTCACCGGGAAAGGCAGGGTTTCATTGGCTTTAAAGAATTCCGTGTACTGCTGGAAATAGCAAAGCGCGGTTCCTAAGATCAGTCCGGAAATAATCCCGAGCACTACGATCAGTATGCCGGTGTAGAAATAGATCTGCCTCAGATGGCTTAATGGGAATCCTAAGGAAATCAGGGATTTTGCCTGCTCCTTCTTATCCAGCTGCAGGATGATGATGGCACCTGCCAGGTTAAAGGTAGTAATGAAAATCACCAGTGCAAAAATAAGGTAGATGAACAGTTTTTCCGTATTGATCATTTTCCAGAAGGCCGCATTCTCCTCTTCCTTGGTCTTGATCTCAATATTTTTACCCAGCGCAGAAAGGAGCTGTTGTTTTACCGATGCCGTGTTCTCAGGATTCCTGAGCTTGATTACGATCTGGTATGCAGAATTTTCAGGCAGGTTCAACAGTTCTTCCGTCAGCTCAATAGGAGAGATGATGTAGTTATCCAGCTGGTCCTTTCCCGGAAAAACACCGGTAACGAGGATGTCTTTTTTATGGTAAATGTCTTCTTCTTTGTTAATGATCCCTGTACCTGCTTTAGGCATAAAGATCGTTGCATAGGCCGTACTGGAAGGCACGGGAACCGACAGCCTGTTGTCCAGGGAATTCTCCATCAGGACTTCATTGGAATATTTAAAGCTCGGGTACGATCCGTAGAATACATCTTTGTTGATTGGGTTCACCTGCGTATAGGCGGAATCAACGCCTCTCAAATAAGCGATATCGCCTTTTCCGTTGTAGCTGATGTAGACTTTTTCTTCAATGACCCTTGAAAAATGGGTAACCTCTTTATTGCTTTTGAGGGCAGTGCTGATCTTATTGAAATCCTTCAGCGTTTTCCCGGCTGTGCTTTTAAGTGTAAGGTCGGCATGCAGGTTGGAGATGAGGTCTTTGTTGAGGTCTTCCAGTCCTGAAAAAACCGAAATGATAACAAACATTGCAGTAACGGCTACCGTCATGGCACCTACAGCCAGCCACGTAATGAACGTAACGGCAGTGCTCCCTTTTTTTGACAAAAGGTAACGGGAAGCAATATAAAATGCAATGTTCTTCAAGTCTTATAAAATAGGATTGTCGCCTTCGCCTCTCAGTTCGCGCTCCAGTTTCTCAACGTCATCAAGAGCGGTATCCAGGTAAAAATTCAGGTTGGGGATTACCCTTACCTGCTTTGCCATTTTCTGGCCGAGGAAATTCCTGTACTGGGCTTTGTTTTCTTCAATCTCCTTCATCACGGCAGAACGGAATTCCTGCGGGAAGATGCTCAGATAGATTTTGGCAATCCCCAGATCCGGGGTTACCTTAACATCCGAAACGGATACCAGAACGCTCTGTTTGCTTTCTGCTGCCTGTTTGCGGAACAGCTCCGCGAAGTCTTCCTGTATGATCTGTGCTACTTTTCTTTGTCTGTTGCTTTCCATAAGTCCTGCAAATTTAGTATTTTTGTTTGAATTGGTACTTTGAAAATCCGAAGCTTTATCAAATTTACGACTTAATTGATGTAATTGCTTATGAAATTAGAACATATCGGCATTGCCGTGAAATCCCTCGGGGTTTCCGATGCGCTTTTTGCGAAACTTCTGGGAAAGGAATCCTACAAACAGGAATCTGTGGAGCGGGAAGGGGTCGTTACCTCATTTTATGCTGCCGGGGAATCCAAAATCGAACTGCTGGAAGCCACTAAGGAAGAAAGCCCGGTTGCTAAATTTATCGACAAGAAAGGGGAGGGCATCCATCACCTGGCTTTCGGGGTGGAAAACATCCTTGCAGAGGTGGAACGGCTGAAAAAAGAAGGATTTCAGTTTATCTCCGAAGAACCGAAAGAAGGCGCTGATAATAAGCTGGTTGTCTTCCTTCATCCGAAATCTACCAATGGGGTACTGGTAGAATTGTGTCAAGAAAAACCATAAAAAGTTTTGTAGTGCAGGAAATTTTACTATTTTTGCAATCACAAAATTCAACCAATTTTGAGGTCCTATAGCTCAGTTGGTTAGAGCACCTGACTCATAATCAGGTGGTCCCTGGTTCGAGCCCAGGTGGGACCACTTTTTAAATCAAGCACTTACAGATTTGTAAGTGCTTTTGTTTTTGTAGGTAACAAAGAATATAAATAAATTTTATAAATCTTGTTATATTCTATAAATTACCTAATAAAGCCATAAGAAATATTTCAATACAAATTTTACCAATATTTCCATTAAAAGTGTTTATTTCGCGCTATAAGACATACAAATTATTATGTAAGTTGCTTAAGTCTAAAATTACATAACATTTAAATATTTCTTAATTTAATCAAAAATAATGTAATTTTAGAAAAAACTTATAATATTGAAAATCAATGAACCCTCTTATACAATATATTACCTTCTTAAAAGAATATAAAAAACTACTTGAAAGAGGTGTAAAAGATATATTAAATTCCAACATTTCAAGTAATTTTATTTGGAACAATGAAATTGAAACCTTCATTAGTGCAGGTATTTGTGAATCTACATTAACAGACATTTTCACTGTTAAATTCAAGAGACAGCCTTTGATCTTTTCATTAGAAAAACCTTTAAAGCCCAATATAAATATTCCATACAAATTTATAGAAATTATTAAATTTGACGAAGCCAAAAATAAGTTTGAAAGCATATACAATAATGACGAAGAAATTTTTGATTTTCAAAATTCAACAGAAGGTAAAGTTGAAATAGAAAAGTTAAAAAAGTTTAAGAAAAACAAAGAAGTCTATTCAAAGCTGTATAGAGCATACAACGATATAAAAAATGATTCAAATTTAGAAATTGTTTTAAGCGTTGGATTTATTCAATACTCAAAACTCAATAATAATGGAAATTTAGCAAAAACCAATCAACATCTATTTCATTTTCCTTTATCATTAAATATTGATTCAAATAATGTTGTGAAAATTTCATTTTCAGACTTGGAAAATCCATATGCAGACTTTTTCTTTCTCAACAATACACCTATTGAAAAAGAAGTATTATCAAATATCATTGATAGGTTTGAAGAACGAATTACAGAATTAGGCTACGAATTTATTTTTGAAAATGATTTTAAAGATTTAATAGCAAAATCACTTCAAAAGATTTCTAGTAATTCTGATTTTGAAAATACTATTTATAAACCTGAAAGAGACTATTTCAAAGAGGATTATTTTAAAATTTCATTTTCTCCCTCAATAAATATCAAACAACGAAAACCTCGTTTTTTTGAAAAATTAACGGATTCAATTATTAAGTATAGTGAAGAAAATGAAGTAGAAGCAAAATTGTTTAATCTATTGGTTAGAAATCCTAAATCATCAGGAAACAATTCCTATACTAAATCAAACTATTTCAAAGACGAACTTTTTGAAACTCATAAAGCAAAAACCCAAAATCTAAACGGAGAGGAAGATTTTTCTGTATTCTTTCCTCTTCCATTCAATAAAGAGCAAAAACAGATTTATGAAAACTATTTAAAAAACAGACTAACCGTAGTAACTGGACCTCCAGGAACAGGAAAATCACATACAATCGTAAATATACTTTGTTCTTTATTGGCACAAGGTAAAAGAGTTCTTGTTACCGCTCAAACAGACAGGGCTTTAGAATCTTTACTAGATAAGATTCCGGAAACATTTGATGATTTAATTTTTACAAAAATTCAATTAGAAGCAAATCAAAATCGGTTCTCTTTAGAAAAAAGCATTGGAAATATTTCTAAAATTTTAACCGATAGTTTCTACCTAAATGTTGAATCCAAGATTGAAGAATTGGACAGTTTAAAAGCTGAGTATATAAAACTTAAATCTGAAATCATTCAAGCTCTCGAAAAAGAATATACCCAAGTTAAAATTAATGATTCTTTTGACGGTTTGAGAGCATATCAAATAGTTGAGAAGTTTGAATCGAAAAACTCTGAAGAATGGAATTGGATTCGAGATGAACTTATCGACGAAGAGCTTTCTAACTTTGATTTAATTAGACAAGAAATATTGAAATTCAAACAATTATTTAATACTGAAATACGGTATAGTAACTCTTTAGATATTGATATTTCTACAGTTTTGAACAGATTAGAGAATTTTGATTTTAAAAACTTCCTATTGTTTCAGGAAAATTATATAAAGCAATTAGATCACTTAGGACTAACAGAATTTTCAAAAGATAAAGTATTAAAAATAAAATTAGACAAAATAAGAGAAATTGCAAGTGAGTTTTCAACTTCTGATATTGTTCTTAAAAATATAAGAGAGTTAGAACAGATTCAAAGACAAATAAATTCTAATTTTTCACAAGAAAATCAGACAGCTAATAAAACTTTTAGTGAACTTGTAGAGAACGGAACAAAATATCTTTTAGATATAGAAACCTATTTGTCATTCGCTGAAAATGGCAAAGCTGGATTTTTTACAAGACTTGCAAACTCAAGTTTCAAACAAGTTTCATATTTAGAACAGTTCACCATTAACGGTAAAAAGTGTAATAATAAAACTGAAATATTACAGTTAAAATCGCTAATTGAAAATCTTATTATTGTCAATAATAATTTCAATTTATTGAAGCGAAATGGCTACCAATTCTCATTTGATGACAATTCCAATTTGCTTGAGAAATGTAAAGTTTTAAATGATGTTCTAAAGAAAGTAGAAATTAACAAAAATGTCGTTTCACAAATTCAATTTAATTCTGATTTTATCAATCTATCAGAATATAGCCAGATTAATTTATTCAATATTGATGAATTAGCACGAAAAGCAATTTTATTAAAAGATGATTTTGAAATACTACAAAATTTGAGCAATAAGTTAAATGACCAAAAACAAGTTCTTCAAAATATTGACAACGTTATAGAACAATCTACAATTAAAGATATTTTCTCAGAATTTTTGCCTGTCAATAAAATTGATAATGTTCAAATTTTTGAACATTTAAAGACTAAGTTTTTAGAAATTGGTAAGCAAATTGAAATTGAGCAAACTTTTATCAATTTAAAAAAGTATCTATATAAATTACTTCCTAATACTTTTGGTTCACTTAATAGTATTCCCAATCATTATGTTTCAAAAGAAAATTTTGAATATGCTTCTGCAAATGAATTTATAAAACAGACTGAATTTATAGACTTACAAAAATGTAAAGAAGAGTTATCTTTTATAAACGAAAAAATATTTCAAATTAAACGTGATATTTTGTTTGACTTAGCTAAATCAAATTTCAAGAATAAGTTTACAGAAGAAGAAATAGATTCTTTTATTAATTTATTAAACAGCTACAATTTTGATTATAATAAGGCTAAGCAAAAAGGAATCAAAGACAATCCTAAATTCCAATTAGCTATAAGGAAAAAAGGGGCTATGATTAGCAAAAGTCTTTCTTGTTGGGTTATGAAATTTAATGATGTTTTAAATTCATTAGAACAAGAGCCAGAAATATTTGATTGTATCATTGTAGATGAAGCCAGCCAGCTAAATTTTAACAGTGTTTTATTAAGTTATTATTCTGAAAATATGATAATTGTGGGGGACGATAAACAAACTTCCCCAGATGCGAGTATGGTTGAATCTAACTCCTTTAATCATATCAAAGACAAATTTCTAAAAGATTTTCTTAAAGAGGACGTCATACAAATACGTCCTGATACAAGTTTATTTGATTTAGCAAAAATGGTAGCAGGAAGGTCTGATTTATCATTGAGAGAACATTTTAGATGTGTTCCCGAAATAATTGAATTTTCAAAAAGAGAATTTTATGGCAATTCACTAAGACCGCTAAAGCAAATTAATTCAAACAGACTACCTCCAAAAGAAGCTTTTTTTGTACAAGATGCTTTTACCGAGGATAAAATCGTTCACAAAGAAATTCAAGAAATCAAGAAGTTTCTACAAAGAATTCTAAAAGATGACCAGTATGCTAATAAATCAATTGGCGTAGTTAGCTTGGGAACTGTAAACCATACAGAAAAACTTAAAGACATAAAAGAAGATTTAGCAAATGAATTTGGAAAAGAAAAAATAGATAAACATAAACTTATTATTGAGGATTCTCCGAAATTTCAGGGAGATGAAAGAGATGTAATGATAGTTTCATTTGGTATAGCATTGGATTTTCAAAAACTGAAAGATAACCAAAATGCAAAACCAAGAGCTATTATAAGCAGTCAGGACGAGTTTAAGAAAATAAATGTTGCTTTAAGTAGAGCAAAAGAGCAAATGATTTTATTTCATTCAGTTAAGTCGGAACATTTACAATCGAGTGATTTTAGAAACAGAATTCTGACTTTCTTTAATGATGAAGTAAAACTGATTGCTCCATTACAGATTGAGGATTATAATATTGAAAGATTCAGGCATAATGTGCCTGAGCCATTTGATAGTTGGTTTGAATATGATATAACAAAATCACTTATTAAAAACGGATATAGTTATATCCAACTTCAATATAATGTAAAAGAACCTGAACTTTTTTATAATCATAAACTAGGGAAACAAGTTTACGTAAATTTTAAAATAGATTTAGTTGTTCATAACAATGGAAAAATGATTGCGATTGAGTGTGATGGAGATCCATTCCATTCACTTCCAGAAGATGTAGCCAATGATATAGATAGGCAAGAATTTTTGGAACGTGTTGGCTGGAAAGTATATCGTGTACTTTACTCCGCATTCAAGAGAAGTCCGCAAGAAGAAATCGAAAAAATCATCAACTATATTGAAAAGAATACGAAAAAAGACAATTCAATAATTGTTCAACAATCTGTTCAAGCCAGTGATATTTTAGAAAATAATTTTGCTGATTACGAAGATGCAGATGATGGGTCAACAGATATTTTGCCTGTATACAAATCATATATTGACGTATTAGAAGATGAGGTTTATACCTCAAATTCTTCAATTCAGTCAAATGATAATGTTAACAACCATAGACATAAATCATTCATAGATATGATTGAAGAAGATTTGGAAGAATCTAATAAAGTAAATTTATTTTCTAGTGAAAGTAAAATTCTTTGCTATTTCAATCTTTTCAATGATAACACATATAAAATTCAAGAGCACTCAGACGAAAGTAGTTTGTTTTCTCTACCAATTGAAGAAAAGTATAGAAATGGTTTTCTTTTACAATGTTATGATAATGGCCATATAAACAAAGTTTATGTGAAATCTATTCTGAATAAAAGAATGAATTATCATTATTCCAATGGGAAAAATCCAAATGCTAAATTACTTTACCTAAAGCTTATTGAAGAAGATTCTATTATCTCTCTAAAAATTAAACGAGGCTTGGAAACTATTTTTAAAGCTCATAAGACTGAAAAAATATCAAATAGAGAACTTTTGCATTTACAAGGATACAAAGTTGTTTATCAAAATTCTGACAATATAGAATACAAAATTTTACCTTTAGAAATCTACCAAAGTATACAACGACTTGTATTTACAAGTTTTACAGCAGAGGGAAAATCAATTGATAACAAGTATTATGAAAATGAGTGGAAACTTATAAATGAATTTTTTATTTAGTACCTGATTCTACGTGATAATGGTTGATTCTTCATAAGATTTTCATTTGCTTATGCTATTAATATTAATTAAGGAATTTTTGCAAATGATTTTTTAAGTAAAAATTTCTTCTTTTGAATAATTACTTATTTCAGTCATCCATTTTACAGAAACAAATACGGCTCAACCATCATAGCTGAGCCGTATCAATGAAAAAGTAATTATCCCGAATTACTTATATTTTATTTACCAATAAGCTTCTCCAGCCTAGCCATCATTTCATCCTTCTCCTTCAGCATTCTTTCATATAAGGTAATTTTCTCATCGTATAACTGTACAACTTTATCAATTGGATTAAAACTACAATAAGGATTAATGGCATTTAATGTTGATTCATCATTACTTGTAAATGTATTTGCAATAACATTTACCGCCTGTTCCTCATCAAAATTCTGAAAAGCCTCTACAGGAATTTTCAGGACGTTGGAAATGGCTTTTAGAAGATGATCGTCGATGACCTCTTTTTGCTCGAGTATAGAAATTTTCTTTTGGTTCCATTCTTCGCCCAGGTCAAAGGCCAGTGCATCCTGCTTGATGCCGAGCATTTCCTTGAAGCGTTTCACGTTATTTTCTGTTCCATAGCGGTTATATAAATTTTAAGGCTTAAAGATGAAGCCATTTGTGTTAATTCATTGAATGGTAAAATTAAAAAAAATTATCCTTTAGAATAACCCGTTCTTCCGAATATTTTATTCCCTTAAAGTATAAATTATTCACGGATAAGACCGGAATTCAGTTCCTGCATTTTAAATCTTATTCTAAGAAAAAGATAAAAATATTAGTGGAAGCCAATTTCTGGACGACCTGCGAACATTATAATAGATGTGGCAGTTCCTGTTCATAATTAATAAACTGCCCCTAAAAGTTTCATTTTCAGGGACGGTCTTTTAAAGATGCTTTTAATTACTCAGTAAATGACCTAGCAAATATCATAAGTCGAATTCACCGCGTAAGCCAGTTCCCGAATGAAAGCAGGGCTGCCGTCTTCATTATCGGATTGGAAGAAAACAGTATTTGTGGTTCCACAAGCGTTGGTGTAAGCAACGGACCATGTTCTGAAGAATAATGCCAATGCTTCTTTTTGTTCCTGTGTTAATTCCGTAACCGCTGAGGTTGTTTCATGTTTTGCTTCCGGTTTTGCTTCTTCTTTGGTATTGGCAAAAGTAAATGTGGAAAGGGCTAAGGCGCCCGCGAAAAGTAATTTTTTCATAGTTAAAAATTTATATTAAGATTAAGTTAATCGAGGAAAGTATTCATTTTCTTTAACCGGTCAGACATTATTTTTGTCCGGTCGTTTCCGTTGGAATCCACCACTTTCAGATTTCCGTTGTACATGGACGGGTTTTCAAGGTAATTTTTCCTTGCTTCCAGAAACTGCTGTTTGGATTTGGTCTTTACATCATTTCCGTAATTCAAAGGTTCAATCAATTCATCTGACTTTTTAATATCGGTTGCATAAATTTCGATTGTCTTATTTTTGTTGTAGACTTCGAGGATTAATCCGGAAAGGCCTTTAAAACGGAACGGTCCGTCAGGAATGGTAAGGTCATTGGTAAACCAGGCAAAATAGATGTCGCCTGTATCAGTAGTGGTTTTGGCCAGTCGTGTTTTGAATCCTTTGATGTCTTTGGTTTCGTTCAGGATTTCCCATTTCAGTTGGGGTTCCTCATAAGTGAAGATGTATTTACCTACAGGAAGCGAAACCAACAGATTGTCTTTCGTTTTATAAACGCTTCCCACAGATTTCGGATATTTAGGAATGGCTCCTGCGCTTGTAGTAATGGTTTCTTTGGAATTCCCTTTATAAAATGCCTGCGCTTCCCGGCTGAAATATACAGATTCTACATTGTTGCATAAAAGGATAGAAGCGTAGATATTTACTTTATCCCGGTTTAGGCTGTCGGAAATCATTTTTGTTTCATAATTAACCTCCATAACCGCTTTGTTTTGTGCCGGAACAAACAGCATATTGGAAATAAATAATCCTGCCAATAAAATCTTCTTCATAATTATTAGTGATAATGATTCAACAATAATACGAAAATAAATTAATTCATCATAATGGGAAACCATATTTTATAAAGCTTTACTATTGTGTAACATACAGCTAAAAAATGATTAACAACCTTCTGTTCTCTTTTAATACTTCAGTCATCCCTATTACAGAAAACAAATACGGCTCAACCATTATAGTTGAGCCGTATTAATGAAAAAGTAATTATCCCGAATTACTTATATTTTATTTATTAATAAACTTCTCCAGCCTATCCATCATCTCCTCCTTCTCTTTCAGCATTCTTTCATATAAGGTAATTTTCTCATCGTATAACTGTACAACTTTATCAATTGGATTAAAACTACAATAAGGATTAATGGCATTTAATGTTGATTCATCATTACTTGTAAATGTATTTGCAATAACATTTACCGCCTGTTCCTCATCAAAATTCTGAAAAGCCTCTACAGGAATTTTCAGGACATTGGAAATGGCTTTTAGAAGATGATCTTCGATGACCTCCTTTTGCTCGAGGACGGAAATTTTCTTTTGGTTCCATTCTTCGCCCAGGTCAAAGGCCAGAGCGTCCTGCTTGATGCCTAGCATTTCCCTGAAGCGTTTCACGTTTCTTCCCTGATGTATTTTCTTTTCCATAGCGGTTATTAAATTTTATAAGGCTTAAAGATAAAGCCATTTGTGTTAATTCATTGAATGGTAAAGTTAAAAAATTATCCTGTAAATCCCGTTCGCCCGGATATTTTATTCCCTGGATGTATAAATTATTCACGGATAAGACCGGAATTCAGCTCCTGCATCTTAAATCTTATTCTTATGAAAAAGATAAAAATATTGATGGAAAGCTATTGGTGGGCAACTTACGGAATAGAAGATCCTTTTGAGCAGATCAGTGCTGCGTTTCTTCGGGTCTTGTTCGACACGTGTTCGGTAGTTGTTCGGAAAAAACATCTTTTTTCCGAACAACTACCGAAGAGTTCCCGAAGGACTCCCGAAGAAAGGTGCAGTACACCCGGTCAAAACCTGCCAAAACCGGTCACAGCCGGCCAGGATATTTTAAATTAAAAAATTCCGCAGTATATTTATCCTGTACCCGCAAAATGGAAAGATGGCGGAGACCGTTAAATCTTGTTTATTAATCGTAAACTCTATAAAAAATGAAAGCTCGTTTTAAATATTTTTGGTGGTTTATGTTAGATTTAGGATGATATCCCAATAATCTGTCTGAAACATTTTTGAAAGAGATTTAAATGGGCCTTTGTATTTTTATTCCGGGCAGTGGTAATAAAAACTCCTCTGGAGAAAGGAGTTCTTAAAGGTAGATTACAAAATGAATGAGCAGTGGATTCAAATAAAATATACATCCTTCGGCCCTGCATCTTTTATGACAGCACTCATCATTTGTAAATAACAGTTATTCTCCGTCCTGTCCCAACCCTTTCCCGGGTTTCCGCATCTATATCAGTATAAGCTATGATAAACCTAAAAATTATCTTATGAAAACTTTATATATACAATTCCTGTTTCTTGTCTCTTCCGTTTGCTTAGCGCAGGTTCCGGTGATCGAAACGGCGGACGGAAAAGGCGGGTATGCAAAAAATAAGCAGGTTGTCCTTCAGAAATTAATGATCGAAACCAAGATCACAGGCAGCCTTTCTACTCATGTTGTGACGATGGTCTTTAAAAACAATTCCAATCGGTTAAGAGAAGGACGTATGACTTTTCCGCTTCCGGAAGGGGTTAATGCCAGCGGATATGCTCTGGATATCAACGGGAAACTGCGCAGTGCCGTTCCGGTAGAAAAAGAAAAGGCCAAAGAAGTGTATGAAACCATCAGGAAAAGAAATGTTGATCCGGGTGTCCTGGAAAAAGTGGAAGGCAATAACTTCCGGGCCACCATTTACCCGATTGCTGCCAACGGAGGCGAAAGGACGGTCCAGATTACCTATCATGACGAGCTGAAAAGATCAGAAAGCGGCTACCGGTACTTTCTGCCCCTGAATTATTCATCTGAAATTCCGGAATTCCATATCAAAACCACTGTTTTTCAGAATGCCGCTCCTCCTCAGCTTGAAGAAAAACCGGACGGCAGCTTTGATTTTGTGAAAAACGGCAATGCCTGGACTGCAGAGATCCGTAAAACCAACTATGTACCGGGGCATAATCTGAGAATCAATATTCCCCGGGGCAGCGACAGTCAGAATATCCTTATCCAGAAAGCTTCCGGCAATGCATCCTATTTCCTGGCCAACCTCAACATCAGCCCCAATGAACATCAGAAAAAACTTCCGGAGGAACTGGCCATCGTATGGGATCATTCATTAAGCGGAATCAAACGTGACCATGCCAAAGAACTGGCTTTGCTGGAAGCCTATTTTCAGACCCATAAAAATCTGGCGGTAAAAATTTATTTCATCAGCAATACATTTGATGAAGGGAAAAGCTTTACTGTCAGGAACGGGGACTGGAGCCGTTTAAAATCGTATTTGTCACAGGTGACCTATGACGGCGGAACTGATTTCGGATTGTTGCAGCCGGTAAAAGGAGATGAGATCCTGTTTTTTACCGACGGGCTGGCTTCTTTCGGAGAACTGAAACTGGACTGGAAGCAACCGGTATATACCGTCTCTTCATCCAATACTGCGAATTTCAACCGGTTGAAATTCATCAGCAACAGAACAGGCGGTGAATTCCTGAACCTTAATGAAAATGATCCTGAAAAGGAAGTCAGGAAATTGCTGTTCCAGCCGCTGAAGTTTTTAGGCATTGAAAACAATCCGTCTGTTGACGAAGTATATCCTTCGCTGAAACAGACCCTCTCGCAGGATTTTGTCCTGACCGGTATTTTAAAAGGAAACCAGGCTGCGGTTAAGCTGAAGTTCGGCTATGGCAATGAAGTGACAGAGGTGAAAACCGTCATGTTGGATACTGCCGGGCAATCGGTAAAAGACTGGGAAATTTCAAACTTCTGGGCCCAGAAGAAACTGAACGAACTGGAAATATTTGAAAAACAGAATAAAGCCGAAATTAAAAACATCAGCCGGCAGTTTGGCCTGGTCAGCAATTCCATGAGCCTGATGGTACTGGAAAATGTGGAAGACTATGTACGGTATGATATTGCCCCGCCTGCAGAACTGAAAGCATCATTCGATCAAATGGTGAAAAACAGGCGTGCCGCAAAAGAAGAAAGAGTGAATGACCTGATAGGCGATGCCGAAGCCATAACAGAAAACCTGAAAGCATGGTGGAAAAAAGATTACCGTCAAGAGCCCAAACGGTATCCTCAACCTGACCGGGATCCCGGATACACAGATTCTGTAACCGGAAGACGGGTAAGAATCGAGGAAGTTGTGGTAACGGGCGCATCCGGAAACAGAAGAGAAAACGAAAGCCGACAATCTGACGAGGCCATAGAGGTTTCGCAGCCAGACAACAGGATTGAAGAAGTGGTGTTAACAGGTGCCTTAGGGATAAAAAGAAGCGCACAAGCAGTTACTTCCGCATCCACTGTTGTAACTTCCGAGCGGGTTCAGGAACGGTCGCAGAGCAGTACAAAAGAAATGTCTTCTATAGCCTCCAGTAATGCAGTGCAAACATTACAAGGACGAGCACAGGGAATAAAAATCAGCACGGGACCTGAGCGGGATAAATTATCAGATGTTATGAATTCGGGGAGAATCATTATTTCGGATATACCGTCAGGCGAAGAATACATGAAGGTGTTCAGCGGGATCAGAAATCCGGAAATGATCTATGAAATATATCTTAAAAACAGAAAAGCATACGAGAGCCTGCCGCAATATTATTTTGATGTTTCCCAGCTTCTGTTTAAAAATAATGACAGAAAAGCGGGCCTGAAAGTATTAAGTTCCGTTGCTGATCTTGACCTTGAAAACGAAGAGCTGTATAAATTACTGGCGTACAGACTGAAACAGGCTGAAGCCTATGACAAGGAATTATTGGCCACTCAAAAAGTCCTGGAATGGAGGCCTTTCGATCCGCAGAGTTACCGGGATTATGCCCTGGCTCTGGAAGACACCGGAAATTATCAGCAGGCTTTGGATAACCTGTATAAGATTCTGAACCAATCCTATACAAAAGAACTGGCCGACCGCGACCAGGGAATTGAAGAAACCGTTATTATGGAAATCAACAGGCTGATCAGTAGGTACGGAGATAAGCTCGACCTTAAAAACATCAATCCGAAAATCATAGCAGAACTTCCGGTCAACGTAAGGGTAGTGATCAGCTGGAACAAAGATGATACGGACATCGACCTCTGGGTAACGGATCCCAACAATGAACGCTGCTATTATTCCCACAAGGAAACGGAAATCGGCGGCAGGCTGAGCAATGATTTTACCAGAGGCTTCGGTCCGGAACAGTTCCTGCTGAAAAAAGCCGTTAAAGGAAAATATAAAATCCAGACCAACTTCTTCGGGGAACGTCAGACAGGCATAGCTGGGCCGACAGCGATTATGGCGGAAGTCTTTATCAATTATGCTACCGGAAAACAGGAAAGAAAAATAGTGGTGTTCCAGAATCAGCAAACAGATGAAAAAAGAACTGACGAAGGCGTACTGATCGGTGAGTTTGAGTTTTAATTATCAGAATACAGTTTTTCAAATAAAATTATATGGTCTTGTTAAGATGTTAAATCTGTTGAATTATGTAAGATCGTTTGCTCTGCAGAACTTAAGAGAATGAAGGTGAAAACACAATAAATGAAATGGTGGAACTGTTTATATAAGGGTTGATGTATGATGAAGAAGACAGAGTTTTGAGCGCTTGCAGCAATGCAGGCGCTTTTTATTTGATATAAATAAGACTCTTCATAGTCAGAATAAATTAAGCATTTATATTAAAATTTTATCGGATTGCTGCCTGTAAATATAATAACCTTTACCGACCTTCCAGACAAAGTTTCTTTACAGCCATAAAGCATTTTCTTTTTATCTTTGCCCCATTAAATAACAGTATGAGTATTCACATCAGTGCCGGCAAAGGAGAGATTGCCAAAGTCGTGTTGCAGCCGGGAGATCCGCTCCGCGCACAGTTCATTGCCGAAAAATATCTTGAAAATGCCGAATTGGTCAGCAAGACAAGAGGGATTTTTTATTACACAGGTTTTTATAAAGGGAAAGAAATAACCGTAGGAGCGAGCGGAATGGGCTTCCCAAGCATCGGAATTTATTCTTTCGAACTGTTTACCGAATATGAAGTCGATACCATTATACGGATCGGGACCTGCGGGGCATACAGTACGGATCTTAAGCTTTTTGATATCCTGAATGTAGAAAATGCGGCCAGTGAAAGTACCTATGCAAAATATGCCTGGGGAATCGAAGAGGAAGTCCTGTCCCACCAGGGAACGATCTTTGATACCCTGAACCGGACTGCCGGTGAACTTGCATTAGAGGCAAAATCCATCAATGTCCACAGCAGTGATATTTTCTACCGGAAAGACCCGGCTGTTCCTGCTATTGCTGGTAAGTACAACTGTCCGGCCGTGGAAATGGAAGCGTTCGGGCTATTTGCCAATGCCCAACATCTAGGGAAAAATGCAGCCACCATCCTTACCGTAACGGATATTATCCCGACCCACGAGAAAATTTCAGCCGGCGAAAGGGAAAGAGCCCTCAAGCCTATGATGGAGCTTGCGCTGGAATCGGCGATTAAAGTACTGTAATAGTGTATTTATATACATTTTAACATACAAAAGAGCTTGGCAGATGTGCTGAGCTCTTTTTCTATATCCTGAAAAATTTCCGGGCCGTTTCTGTGGTTTCATCAGCCACTTCAGAAATACTGATTTTCTTTAGATGGGCAATCGTCTGGGCCACATAGGATAGGAATGCAGGTTCATTTCTGCGGTGCTGCATCCGCGGCATATTTTTCGGCAGCATAAAAGGTGCATCGGTCTCAATCATCATACGGTCAAGCGGGACATACCGGATCACTTCTTCCAGATGGCTGAACCGGTTCTGATCGCTTACCGCTCCCGTGAATCCCAGGTAGAAACCTTTATCCAGGTAGATTTTTGCTTCGTTCAGTGTTCCGGTAAAACAATGGACCACTGCTTCCGGCATTGTGGAACGGTAATCATCCGTGATATCATTAAACCTTCTGAAAGCAGATCTTTCATGCAGGAAAAGCGGTTTGTTAACTTCAATGGACAGTTCGAGCTGGGCGCGGTAACACGTTTCCTGAACAGGCCTCGGCGAAAAATCCCGGTCAAAATCCAGTCCGCATTCCCCTACGGAAACCACATGGCTCTGGTCCAGCAATGTTCTGAGCTCCTGAATGCTCTGCCTGGTAAAAGACTTCGCGTCATGAGGATGGATGCCTGCCGTGGAATATAAAATTTCAGGATAATCTTCTGCAATTCCTGCAGATTCCCTGCTCCCGCGTACGCTTGTACCGGTAAGGATCATCTGTTCCACACCGTGATCCAGGGCACGGCTGATAATTTCTTCATGTTCGTTCTGAAACTGTTTATTGGTTAAATTGATACCGATATCAATCAGTGTATTCATTTTTTTGATGTTTTGTTAATTAAAAAATATCCTGTTACATGTGCCCGGCTTATTGAGCTTTTAAATGATTTTTCAGAATAATAACTTCTGTAATCGGAATCTGTTCTTCCGTTAATTTCTCTTGTAATTTTAGCCCGGATTAACTTTCTCCTTTTTCATCTCTGTTAAAAAAATCTGAAGGTTTCACTGAGTTGGTCTTCTATTTCAGAATTTTCCGCTCTTCTCCATTTTTTATTGCCGTACTTTTTCAGATAGGGTGGAATCTTCCCCCATTCATAACTTCTGAAAGTCCCTTTGTTATATACGTTTTTCATACTGCCATCACTTTAAAACAGAAACAGGCAGGATTCGAACCTGCAACTTTCCTGTGCGTGGAATGTTTTTCCGTTAAACTACTGTTTCTTTGATTAGGTTTCAGCTTCCAGAAGGCTGAAATATTCCGTAGCGGTTAACGGCCTTATATTCCCTTCAGGGCTCACCTCTTTTTTTAATTCACAGATGAGCAGATCTCCCTGCCTTTTCAGGCATCTGATATGCGGAATAATATTTTCATGAATCCTGAAGGTAGACGCAACAGCCGTTAAAGCATTGTTTTTATACTGCGGTTCTATCCAGAGCCAGTGTTCATTTCCCGTAGACGGGCACCAACATTTTACGGCGTACGAATGTTTATCTCTTCCCCGGGAATACAGGCCGAGCCTGCTGTTTTCAACAGCGTATACTTCATAGTGGTTTATCTTTTTTACAGACGATTCATTTCCGTTCCTGTCATACTGAAAATAATTTACCGGAATTTGCGCTTCATTGATTTTTAAGGCCCCGAGCTTTTTCATTAAAGTTCCTACGCCCACATAACTGAAACAGAAAAGCCTGAATTCACGGTCATAAGAATCAAAAAACGCTTCAGGCTTTATCGGCTCCGTTTTATCCCAGAGTTTTTCAATTTTATTTAAAATTTTCAGGAAATAAGATGAGTTGTAATTCGTCCATTCCCGTTCATATTCCCGGGTGACAAAATGCTGAAAGCTGCTGTGCCTCAGTTTCAGAACGGAAACCAGCTTCTGCAGCGAATGGATACAATACCCCGGGACATTATATTCCAATGATGACCCTGAAATGATACATTCGTCCTTTGTGATATAAACCCGGTCTCTCACCTTAAAATAGATCTTGTCAGCCAGATCTTCATAATCCTCATTCTCATCATAAAGATAATGGTTTACTTCTTTCAGTGACGGAAATTCTGATCCTTTCTGTCGGTCTGATGTCAGATAATTGATGTACTCCAAAGATCTGAAATGTACGGTGCCGTTAAACAGAAGCCTCTGGTTAATTCTTTTCAGATGGTCAAATTCACAGTATTTATGCATGATAAGCGTTCCCGCTTCAACCAGATTTTTTGCAATTACCTGATCCGTATTAAAATTTCCGGTTACTTTCTCAAGCATGTCCAGGTAACAGGTTTCAGAACCGTGGTTCTGAAGGTTGCCGTGAATTTCATGAAGCATAGGAAAAGCAGCAGCACTGTTGCGGTTGATCATAATGGTTCCGGTTTTTTCCAATGCCGGGAAATTGACATAGGAGCCGTTTTCAAAATGAATTTTTCCGGTGGTTTCCTGAAGCTGCGGAAAAGATGCTTTCGTACTTTCAAACCTGAGGTTGCCCGTAATTTTTTTCAGCACAGGGAAATGATGGGTGAATTCATGCACTGATTTTTCACGGTTTTCCATGACAAGCGGGCCATGAATAAATTCCAGATTCGGAAAAGAAATATGCTTACCGAAAATAGTAACCGCTCCGAGAATTTCATGATGAGGAAAAACCAGGTCATTGCCAAAAATATAAATATTGAAAATACCGTCTTCAGGCAGAATATCAATTTCATACTGATGATTAACAGGAATAACGATTCTTCCCTTTTTTAATTTTTTACCCCTTGCGTAAACAGCCGAATTTTTAAGGTTGATACTTCCTCCGACAGTCATTAAATGCGGGAAGCTGAAATCAATGATACATTTGATGTTTCCTTTTACTTTCGCCAGCCCGTCCAGTGCTGCAGGGCAGTGCAGCGTAAAATTCCCTTCCACAGTCTTAAGCACGGGAAGTGAACAGCCCGGTGCATCCACAGACAGGTTTCCCTTTACTTTGACAAGGTTCGGAAAACGGCAGCCTTCACCGCGCAGCAACAGGTTACCGCTGACTTCTGTGAAGTCAAAAACCATGTCCTTCGCATAGATTTCCAAGGATGAGTATTCATCGGTATTGATTTCCTGCACCTCTTTCTCAGAAAAGATTTTACAGTTTTTTATCGCTTTAGTCGTAGGCATTTTCGTTGAGCTGGGTTATCGGGTTATATTCCTGCTGGATATACTTTACAAAATATCCTTTTTCTATACAGAGTATATCATGTTCCTGATGGATAATAAAAGCATCTTCAGGAATAAAAAATACTTCTGTACGGTCATTTTTGCCGGTTATTTTATAATTCCGGGCTTTCAGGATGTGCTGGTTTCCGGTCTTTTCCAGGCAGTACTCTTTATAATTTTCGGTATGGTCATCAATATTTCTGATCCTGTTCTTATTTCTCACGGCCCTTCTCTGAACCGGCGGTGTAATTTCCGGTTTTTTCTGAGCTTTCACCTGAAGATTTTCTTCAGCCGCGGGCCGTTCTTTCCACTGCATCTGAACAGGCGTTCGGACTTCTTCAATAATTCTGAAAAAAACCAATAATTTTTTAATCATGATATTCTGTTTTTTAATAAAGCACAAAAAGGCCGGGATTGAACCGGCAACCTGTCCGGTAAGGACATGTTTTTCCGGATTAAACTACAACTTATGCTTTTATCCGGGAGTACAGCAGGAATCGAACCTGCATCTCTGATCAGTGAAATCAGTGTCCTTCCGTTTAGAACGATGTACTCCTTAGAAACGTAGGGGACTCGAACCCGCAGCCTCTGACGTGGCAGGTCAGTACTCTTCCATTGAGCTACCGTTTCAGTTTTTGGGAAGCGTGCAGGACCCGAACCTGCGGCCTCCGCCGTGACAGGGCGGCATTCTTCCTGCTGAACTAACGCTTCTCTGTTTTTACCAGGTATGAACTTTATAATTTTTCAGCAGAACACCGCTGAAATAATTCCCTTTAATCCCTTCCGCAACCGGATGCAGAATTCTTGCTGCACCGTCTACAGAATCCAGCGGCGGGATATACCCCTGCTCAAACTGTTTTTTTCTTAACCTTTCCGTTGCTCCTGTGGAGATCCATCCAACGTCTACGGCACTCATGTAGATGCGGTCTTTTTCAAATTCTTTTGCCGAAGTAAGCGTCATCATATTCAGGGCAGCTTTGGTCATATTGGTATGCGGATGGAAAACCGTTTTGTTTTCATAACTGAAAATTCCTTCCGAAGAAGTAACATTGATAATAAATTTTTCTTTAAAAGATGAGTTTTTCATCAGTGGCTTTAATTCCTTGATCAGGAAATAAGGCGCGATATGATTAATCAGGTTTACCTCTACCAGTTCATACAGGGAAACCTCTTCCAAGGTAGAGTTCCAGCTTGTTTTGTCCCGGTTGTCTACAGGCTGTCCGAAACGGGTAAGGGCAATGTCGGTCTCTTCATTCCGGGCATATTCCAGTTTCCCGATTCCGGTTGAAACGGCCGTGGCATTCGGAAACAGTTTTTTATGGTTTTTATATTCCGCCAGCATTTCATTTTCACGCCTGATGACGGAAAGATAATATTCATCAGGATATTTTATGGTTTGTGCCGCGTTATTGATCAGGACATCCAGTGTATTGAAATTCGAGGCATAGAAATCTGTGAATTCCTGAACTGCCTTTAAATTCCTGAGGTCCAGACCATAGATCCAGAGCCTGTCTTTCCACTTCTCATAATCGGCTTCCTGCTGCAGCGTTTCCAGGGCCAGGGCCGGAAACCGGGTCGTTAAAACCAGGTTGGCATTGCTTCTCAGCAGTTTCAGGGCTGTTGCCAGTCCAACCTTTACACGGCCTCCCGTCAGGATCACGTTCCGTCCCGAAAGATCTGCTGATAAAAAACGCCTTTCATAATTTTCTCCAGCACATGTCGGGCACATCCTGGTATAGAAAGAATGGGCATGCCGGTAACTTTGGTTGCAGCAGTAGCAGTTCTTTGGAATCTGCAGCCGGGTAAGCTGGGTTTCGTCTTTATGATCGTCATAAAAAACAGAAGCTCCTGCAAGGGCTTTTTTCATCAGAAACGATTCAGCACTGACTTCAAGGTCGTGCGATTTCATTTGCCAATAGCTTTCCTGGCGGTTCTGCTTTCTGGCGTTTTTATGGATCTTGCTAATCAGCCCTGAAAAAACAAGGTTGTCAGGATTGGTGAACGGCTCATCTTTCAGGGCATTCAAAACCTTGAGACATGATTCCCATTCATTTTGCGTAAAGTGTTGATGAAAAAAATCCATTGCTTTTTATTTTACAATGGCAAAATTATCTGTGGAGTGCGCAATGTTTTTACGTACCTGTGAAAAATGTTATGAAATCCTGAATTTATAGCTCTTATCATCTTTTAAAAGAACAGGTCAGGTTAATATGCCTACAGACCAGATTAAGTACTTTTTTCTGTGATAATCCCGGATCATTACTCGTTAATAAAAACTTCCAGAAACCCGATCAGCTGTTCTCCGCCGTGGCTCCACCGGATGCCGTGCCCGCCTTTTTCCCTGACTTCAAAAACCAATCCGTGCTTATAATGAAAAAAGACGTTCCACCATGTAGTGTGGTCTAAAATAAAATGAATTTTCTCCATCACGTTCTGCTGCTTTTGCCGATTGTTTCCTGTTATGTCTCCCCAGAACCGGTCATCCGTTCTGCCGGCATGTTTTTCCCAGGCACGCTGTGCGATAGTCACTTCTTTGTTAAAAGGTTTTTCACACGCTTCAATCAGTACAGTCCGCAGCGGCGGAATGGCATTTTCGTCCCGGATGCTGGCTGAGGTAAGCCGCTGTCCCAGGATATTCAGCCAGTGCTCAAAAGGGATTTGCTCCATCTGCCGGGCCTTATGTTCATCAGCATCCCGGCTTTCAAGAATATTAATAAAAATGCGGAAGCTTTCGGCACGGTCGGGTTTTATTTCTTCATGAAAGAAAGGCAGATCCCATTCTAACGTTCCGGTTTTAAATTTTTGAATGTTACTGCTTATGCTATACAGATGCTCTTCAGCTAAAACAGACTGGTATTTTTCTTTCCAGGCTTCTGAAAACAATGGGAGGTATTTGTTGAATAAATCCATGATTAAACCATTTTTACCAGATTAACATCAAGTTTTTCTTCCTCGATTAAGTATCCGGCAAGGTTAAACCAGTTCCGGCAATGGTCCAGGATCCAGGCATCTGAAGAGACGGCAATATCTGCATGTTCCACGAGAAACCTGTCCGGATTAAATTCCAGTTCAGCTTCCCAGTTCAGCTCATTTTCACGGGCAAAATCCAGGACCATCTGTTTGATCCTGCCGCTGTTGGAAACAGGCCTGTCGAAAATCCAGATTAATTTCGAGGCTCCTGACTTTTGAAAGAATGCAGCAACGAGTTCGATGGATCTTAAGGTCTGGTTTACTTTTCTGTATGTTCCGTGCACACCGGAAAGATCCCGTAAACAGCTGTCTGCTCCCTGGAATATATAAGCCCCGGAAAGCAGGCTTTCCAGGATAATGATAATATTAAAGCCGTCCAGATGCACGGTTGTACTTTGTAATGCGGAAATCTGAAGTTCTTTGTCTGCCCTGGTCCGGATCTGGATTTCTGAGGCAGAAGCAGCACGGACTGCCTGGATCTGGCGGGTTTTAAGACGGTAGCGGTTTCCGGTGAGTTCCGAAGATGCTTTTTCAGCATATCCTCTGCTTAACAGGTAATGCATGTCCTGAGTTGCCATTTTCAGTTTCCCGGTCTGTTTTTCTGCACCGAAAAGCAGGTCGTCACCTGTATTTTTTCCGCGGTTTTTTTGCATGCCCAAATGTAAATGTATTTTTTTAAAATAACCAGTGGCCCTAACGTACACAAGAGAGAGGAATATTTTTTTCGTTAGGAATATAGCCTGAAATATAGTTGGACAATCATTAAATAAAATTTTATTACCGGAGAAATAATTTTATTTTTGTTAGATGTTGGAAAACCGATCCCCGTTTTTAGATACCCTGTTTTTGCTCCGTAAGGAAGAAAGCATGACCATTTATACAGACCTTCAGGAAATTTCTGCAAGGGAAGAGGAAGATGCCGCAGATTATTTTGAATCTGAATTTGAAAAAGAACGGCTGGAATTTCTGTCAGATCAGGTCAGTTTTCATAAAGAATCTGCAGTATGGGCGGCGAAGGTGCTGTATCACAGTGCACAGTTATACCTGGTCAGAAAAGATACATCCGGCAGCCTCGGGAAATTAATTCCTGATTTTACAGGGAAAAGGGATGTTTCTTCAATCCTGTCTGCAGATTTATCATTAAGGTTTTTGCCGCAGATGATGGAGGTTTTACACAACGCTGATCCTGAAGATCCGTTGGTCAGGATGCTGGAAACTATCCTGGTACAGTTTCATTATTCCGGGATCGGGTCTGATTTAAACCTGGAAAAAGTAAATTGGGAAGAAGAATTAAGCAATACCACCTACCGGAAGTTATACCTTGAAAGAATTGTAGAAAAAAAAGATTACAGGCTGGCAGAAATCCCACACATCAATCCTCTGCTGATGGCGGAATTCGGACTGTATAAAGATGAGTTTTGGAAAGAATTAAAAATTAGCAACACACAGGAGCATGAGCCAGGAAACCGTATTTGATTTTGTAAAAAATCCTACCAAAGAAAATTTTCTGAAATCCAGGGAATTGGTGATAAACAGTCCGGATTATGATCCTTATTCTGAGGATTTAACCATTATGGAAAAACTGTTTGAGGATAAAGCGTATGAAAAACTGAATTATTATGTTACCGTTAATGTGCTGTTAAGCCCCAGAGCACATTTTATAAAATACCTTTCTTTAAAGGAAACCGGAAATACAAAAGCAGCAGAAAGCATCATGTTTATCTGCTATCATATTTTAAACTGTATTGAAAAGACCGGAGATGGAACCATGCAGAATCCATATATTGTAACCAGGGTTTCAGACGAGACTGATTTTTTACAGTTTCATCTGAGAAAAAAGCATGTTCAGCAAAAATTAATAGAAAGTGAAGGTAAGTATATGGATGTTTTAACGTTAGAAGATGAATCTGAATTGTATTTCGATATCACGGTGCCTTACCGGAGAATTGCTTTTTCCTTTAAAAAAGGAAATGAGGAATAGAAAAAGGCGGAAATTTTAAAATGTAATTAATGACTCAGAATATTGAAAAATTAAATAAAGTCCTTACCTACGTCAAAGACACTTTTGTCGGAAAGAATGATGTGGTAGACCTTTTGGGAATCTGTTTGCTGGCCAGGGAAAACGCCTTTTTATACGGGCCTCCCGGAACAGCAAAATCTGCTATTGTAAGAACGCTGGCAAAAACCGTTAAAGACGGGAAAAACTTTGAATACCTGTTGACCCGTTTCACGGAACCGAACGAAATTTTCGGGCCTTTTGACATCAGGAAGCTGAAAGAAGGGGAACTGCTGACTAATACCGAGGGCATGATGCCGGAAGCCTCCATGGTTTTTCTGGATGAGATTTTCAATGCCAATTCTGCCATTCTGAATTCACTCCTGATGGCTTTGAATGAGAAGGTCTTTAAGAGAGGGAAAGAAACCCGGCATCTTCCGGCCCTGATGTTTGTGGGAGCCAGCAATATGCTTCCGGAAGATGAAGCATTAAATGCCCTGTTCGACCGTTTCCTGATCCGGATCAATGTGGATTATGTACATCCCGAGCTTCTTCAGCAGGTACTTCTGGCAGGAAGGAAACTGGAAAACGATACAGAAACGGAAATACCCGAAATTCTCACGGACGAAATCAGGGAACTTCAGAATCTTTGTAAAAGCATTGATCTAAAACCGGTGTATGAAGTCTACCTCAATACCATCATCAGCCTCAGGAATACAGGCATTGCGATTTCTGACCGTAGGGCCGTGAAACTGCAGAACCTGATTGCGGCAAGTGCCCTGATCTGCGGAAGAACCGAAGCCGTTTTATCTGACCTGTGGGTGCTGAAACATATCTGGGATACCCAGGAACAGATTGAAATTCTGGAAGGAATCATCAACCGGACCATTGAAAAAGACGATAATTCGAAATCCCATCCGCAGGCGCTGCAGAATAAAGCGCCGAATCCGGAAGAGATCATGAAAGACGTGAAAATCCTGGTCGGAAAATGGGAAAGCGCAACTTTGAGTTTTGAAGAACAGAATGTAATCAAAGATAAATTAAGATACCTGCAGACCCGCTGCGACTGGATCAGGAACCCTGAACAGAAACAGTATATTCAACAGGAAATTGAACGTCTATGGCAAAAGATCCTTCAGAGCCTGTAAAAGAATTCTGGGCAGAGCTTCCGCGTGCTGATGAAGATGTTCTCGGTTCGGTCCGTGACTGGAAGAATATCCAGATCGCACTGGAAGAAGAGGTGATCTGGCTGAAAGGTTTTACCGCTGAACAGGCTGCTTCACCGGAAATTCAACAGCTGCCCAATCTTTTGCTGTATGAATTGAGAGAAAGGCTTTTATTTCGGAAAGAGGCACTCGTTCCCAGTAAAAAAGTACGGACTGCATTGCTGTGGACGGCCATTGATCAGGCGTTACGGCTGACTTTCCCTCTGTCCAACAACAATTTTTTCGGGATTGATGAAAAAATCACGGTCAGGCTGAAACCCGGCGAAGAAGTGCAGCCTGCGGTTGCTTTGTTATCTCCTATGGCTGAAATTAAAGACTTGATTATTACCCTGCCTAAATTTAAACTCGAAAAAATAGACTGGACAGTCATTAACAACAGAGCACTGTTTTTAGGAACCCCGTTACTGGGTTTCCCGGGAAAAACATACTGGACGAAAGACGGCCATCTTCTGCCGGCAGGTTTTGATTTTGAATTTAAAAATATAAGTATCCTGCTTCAGAAAAAATACAATGAAATGCTTGACCAATGGCTTGTCTGGAACGAAGACGGAAGTTATATATCTGTTAATAAAAACGATTTCCGTAAATTGTCCGTAAGCTCATTCCGTCTCACCGAAAAATCACAGGAATGGAGTTAGAAGCATATTTCCAGTCATATGAAGGATACTTTTGGGAATGGACCACTGATGAAGATGTTCCTGACCCATCGGGCTATCATGAAAACAACCTTATCTCGATCCCGAATGTGGGGGCAATTGCCTACAGGCCTTATGTCATCGAGGTCTTAAAGGAACTGAAAGACCAGGGGTTTCCGCCTTTCGGTGCACTGCTCCTCGTTTTATATGCTCTGCAGGATGGATACCTTAATATGGATGGTGTTTTCTATTATTTAAAAAAACATAGCGAATCATTCGGGACAGAGAAAAAGGATGATATTGAACCGGCCATGCGTTTCCTGAAGAACTTGAACAGCCTGGGAAGTTCAGTTAAAAAAGGACAGAATAAAATGGTCTTATTAAAGACGATTTTTAAAAATACGCATAACATTCTTTCTGCCGGCAATTCAGAATTAATCATAAAGGTTTTCGAAAAAAGGCCGTACAGAATTTCCGCAGCGGCAGAGAAGAAACCACTGACATTTTCGGTCGTTAACAATGATATTAAAGTTTTAGCACTTCTTCAGAATACATTTCCAACCACGGAAGCCATCATTGAATCGCTGAAAAGCGTCGTTGATATTCCCGGGTTGGAAGACGAAGTAGTGCAGGAGGAAACCACTGTTGACAACGGAAAAGATTTTATTCAGGAACTCACCGAAGATCCCAAAACATTCCAGGTCGGAAGCCTGATCAAAAGAATCTGGAGCGGGCTGAAAATTCCGATGCGGCATCTTTCTCCCGGTGAACAGCCGATCGGAGGGATTTCTGATATGACCAATAAAGGTGATTTTAACAGGATGCTGCTGTCAGAATTTGCCAATGAAGATGAGGTTTTCATGAACCGGGTGGCCAATCACGAAGCTCTGTACATCCAAAGAGAAGTTCCGCCTGAAGAAAATACTTTTGAAAGGATTATCCTGATTGACACCTCCCTGAAAAACTGGGGAACCCCGAAAGTCCTGGCGTTTGCATCTGCCATTGCCGTCATCAAACATCCGAAAGCGCATTCGGAATGTAAAATTTTTGCTTTAGGACAAAATACAGTTCCGATTTCTTTAAATACAACGGATGAAGTCATTGATCATCTTAATCAGGTAAGTCCGGCTTTGGAAGTTTCCCAGGCACTGGAAAAGTTTTTTAATGAAGAACATACGGAAAAGGAACTGGAAGTTTTTTTCATCACCAATCAGGAAAATTTAGAACATCAGAAGCTTCAGAAAGTCATTCACGAAAACAGGGACCGGCTGAAATTTCTGGTCACCACTTCCTCAAATGGCGAACTGAACTTTTACAAACACCATAAAGGCACAAGGAAGCATGTTCAGAAAATGGTGCTTCCGCTGAAAGAGCTGTGGGCAAACCCTCCGAAACAGAAGCAGGGACAGGCAGGTTCAGGAAACGGAATCAAAGTTCTGGTTCCGCAAAACTACCCGTTGCTGTTCCCAACACCCAAAGACAGGATGAAAACGTTTCTGTATGAAGGGGAATTTTATATTCTAAGCAATAAGAAACAACTGCTGAAAACCTATTTGTCAGACAACTATTATAACAGAAATATTTATCAGAATACCAGTATCCAGCGGGGTTGTGAAGTGGTTCTGGAAGATATTTCAGTAAAACCGGGAGGACAGTTTGCACTCACCAAAAATAAATCGGGAGACTATATCCTGGCACAGTACCGGCCGGCCAGGAAGATACTTTCCAAACTGAACCTGGTTACAAAAGAATATTCCGAACTCAACCTTACCGGACAGAATATCCCGCCGGGTTACAGGCTGCTTTATTTTAACAAAAGCTTTTACCTGCATGAAGAGCATGCACCTTTTGTTTTTAAGGCCGGTACAGAAGGGAATATTTCAATTGAACAGGTTAAAAATGATGACGAGATTTATAGGAATGATGTAAAAAACGAAGCTGAAATAAACCGGTTGAAAGACAGAGGAATAAAAATATTAAGTAATTTTACCAGAATCGGGATTAACGCTGCAGATGAATTGGTCGTATCCAAATGGGCTTTAACGAAACATGATGAAAATGCCTACAGCTTTGATAAGAATACAGAGGAGATCACGGTTTGGTCTGCCCAGCATAAAAATAAATTTACCTTCGGCGACGGCAGCGAAGTTGTTACGGATTCCCGCGGAATGATGACCTTCATGAGCAGCAATAAAAATATTCCTGCATTTTACGTCCCTTCCACCCATTACGGGTACCTGGCATTGGCTACCGAAAAAGAGTTCGGAGGTTCAGAATATTACCTGCCGAAGGAAACAAAGCTGAAAGTAAGGGAAATGGACGATATGTATTCTGATTATATGGACGCTTTCATTAAACATATTCTGGAGTATGGAGCTTAGAATCACACCCTTTCCGAAAAATAACTATCCTAAAAAAGGGCTTTTAATCAAAGGGTCTTCACCATTGATTTGGCTTTATGAAATGGAAGTTTTGGGGATAGAATTAAGCAGCGTCAGATCGTTTCCCATTCCGTCACTTGAGCCAAATGTGCTGTACGGCTGTTTTTTGGTTTTCCCGGATCTGGCTTTGAACGAAATCGGTAAAAATGCTTATTTTCAATGTGTCGGTAACAGGCTCTTCATTCCGGAAAACACAGATTTTTATCCGAAAGTACATCCGGAAGAATGGCAAAGTATTGAAACGGAATTTCTTATCATGCATCCTGACTTCGGACTGGTAAAATTAGAGGAAGAAATCCACTGGCTTTCATTGATCCGTAATCCCGGACAGTCAGGAGATCAGGTACGGAAACCGCTGAACGGGGTAAAAATCCCACAGAATATTGAAAGCTTTACGGTGGAAATGGACGATGAAAAAGTCCTGGAAGCCCTTCAGAAACCGCAAACGGAAGAAGAATGGATGAAAGATCTTCCTTTTGACCTGAAAAAGGTAATGGCAGGCAATAAAAAGGAAATTGAAAAATACCTGAAATACATTGAGAAATATCCCGACCGGGCAGTAGAGCTTGGGATTCCGCTTGATGTCATGGGGACGTCAAGAGGCAACGGTTTCGGGAAATTTAAATTTTTAGAAAAAATAGGATTAGGGAAACTGTTTCCAGGAAATACTTCCGGAGAGCGGTCTTTTTCCCCCGCAAAGTACAGCTGGGTCTTATGGTCGGTATTTATTATTGTAGGCGTGGTGTGGTTTTCACTCTATCAGATGATTGAATCTCCGTCTGAGGAGACCCCTTCTTCAGGCAAAATTTCAGAGGTTGATGAAAATATGATGTCACCGGTGGTAGCTTATCAGTCAGGCGTTACGGATATAGATATGAAGATTGATTCTCTGTACGGGTCAAAAAGGCGGGATCTGCTGAATGAACATGAGAGGGCAGCAAGCTGGTACAAGGATCAGGATAATAAAAACAGCTATCAGGAATATCTGAAAAACGGAGGCCGGCCTATTGAAAAGATTTCTGAAGAAATAGACGGGGTTGCACAGGAAATAAAGAGTTCTGAAGATTCACTCAAAAAAGTATACCATAAAAAAATTGTAAAATACCTGGTGCAGAATGAAGAAAAGTACAGGAAGAAAATTGCAGATTCACTAAGTAAAGTAAGTTCAGGGAAACCTGCTGATGAAGGTATTGTAAAACATATCTGGAAAAAGAAGCAGGTCCTGATCGAAGATTCCCTGGGAAGGCTGTACGGGACAAAAGAATATGAGGAGCCTCCATTTAAACCGGAACAGGCAGGAAAATTCCGGGCGTTTGAAAAGGCGGGTTCCGAAACAAAGCATCATATTCTGGAAATTATTTTCTTAATTGTTCTGATGACGGGGATTGTCGGCCTGTATTCATATTTCGTAAAAAGAAAAACACTGAATATCGGAGGCAGGAACATCCCAGTAAGAACCAAAGCCATCCTGATTTTAATTTTAACAGCCATGCTGGTTTATCTCTTTTATCCCCTTATTGAAATGTTCGGATACAACTGGTTTGTCTGGGTGCTGGTGATCTGTGTTGTTCTGCTTCTGTACCGCCTCTTCAGTGATGATAAAACCATTTTAAAATCGGATAAGGATGAATAAGCAGAGGTTTACAGATAAATTTTTGGCCGCATTTTTTATTCTGGTCTTTCTCAAAGTAATCGGGATGCTTGCGCAGCTGTTTCATGAGAGTTTCTGGAGCGTGATCGGGAAACTTGTTATTTTCCTGATTGTGGCTGTCATCATTATGATGGTGCTTAAAAACTTTGAGGATAAAGAAAAAGAAAAGGAATCAGGCCGCAAAGGCAGGTCGGGCGGCGATAATTTTTATATAGAATCTTCACTTTTCGACAGGATCCGGAATAAATATGAGGAGCTTGCCCGACAGTATATCGCGGAACAGGACTACAAAAAAGCAGCAAAAGTGTACATGAATCTTCTGCAGAACCACTACCGCGCTGCAAAAACGCTGGAAGAAGGAGGCTTTTATAATGAAGCAGCCGTAATCTATCTTAAAAAATTAAAAAACAGATCCGAAGCAGCCCAGTGCTATGAAAAAGCAAAACAGTACAGGAAGGCCATTGATCTTTACAAAGAACTGGAGCAGAAAGAAAAAGTAGGCGATCTGTACAGGGAAATTAACGATATGAAAAATGCCAATGCCTATTATCAGATGGTTGCCGATGATTATGTGAACAACAGCCAGATGGTAAAAGGGGCACTGATTTACCGCAAAAAAATGGAGCTGCCCGCAGAGGCCCAAAAAGTACTGCTGAAAGGTTGGGAAGAAAATAAGGATGCTTTCAACTGTCTGAATAATTACTTTGCCAATATTTCTGATGTTAAAAAGCTTGGGCAGGAAATCCGGCATCTGTATGAAAAGACCACTTCAGACCAGAAGATCACGTATCTTGAAGCGATGAAATATGAATTCAGGAAAAGCCCCGATCTTCAGAAAGCCACACGGGATATCGCCTATGAAATTATTGCCGAAAAAACAGCTACCCGTTCTGAAATCGTTAATGAACTGAAACATTTCAATCCTGATGATGATATGATCTTAAAGGATATTTCCAGATATAAGACGGGGCGAAACAGAATGTTCAGGAATTAAACAGGTAAGCATTAATACAAAAAAAATGGACTACACCAAAAAATATATTTACTTGAAGCATCAAGGTAAGGATATCTATAAAATCATAGAAGAAATGATGACGAGGTACAAAAGTCCATTGTTTGCGATTAGAAAAATAAGGGAAATATTTCCTCAGCTTTCTTTAATGGAAGCCAAAGAAGTGGTAATCATCGCTACTACCGAACATAAAAGTTTGTCAGACTATCAAAAGAGCTTATTTCCGGATCTTGAAGAATTAGGTAAACTATTGAATGAAGAAGATGAAAATGAAAATCTGTAAGATGAGTTTTATGATCTTGATACCTCATCATTTATTGGGATATCATAAAATACGTTAAAATATTAATAAAAACATTTATCTTTGCCTCAACAAAATTATGACAATACAAAGAGCACATATCAATGTCAACCTATGCGGAAGCCCTTCACTAAAGGGATTGTTCGGATATGAATGGATGATATGGAATGAGGCGGAGTGTGCTTGCTTTGAAAATTATTTACAATAAACCTGTAAAATTTTATCAAAATATAGTAAAAACGCCTCGGTAAACGGGGCGTTTTTTGTGTTTTTAAGACGGAAATTATTTAGAATGAAAAAAAATAACCGGAAAAGTGAAAATTATTTAATCAACAATGAACAATTAATACGAAAATAAAGCGTGATCGATAACCCGATGAGAGACAGTCATTTAGGTAATTAAGGCATCTGTACCATAGTACGGACAGAAATTCCCTACGCTGGAATTTATGTATAAAATACTGATTTTCAATTCGTTAGGTGGAAAATAAATTTGCAGGTTAAAAAAAATCATACTTACTTTGCAACCGAAAATTAAAAGCAACACGTTTTTAATCATTCAAAAAACATTTTTAACAAACAGGAATACAATGAAACAATTACATAACATAGCTGATTTATATTCAAGACAAAACGGACTGGAGCCGATGGGAGTGGGGTATGCATGTATTCTTGATAGTGAATTTGTGGATAAAAGGTGCTTATATAATAGCGTCAGTTAATGAACTGATACGTTAAATAATATGAAGCGCCTCCCAAAAAGAGGTGCTTTTTTTATGTTTCTTCAGTCCTGAAATTCATGAACAGCCCTTCGGGATTACAAAAACAGTTCTGTAGCTCAACTGGATAGAGTGCCGGTTTTCTAAACTGGAGGTTAGAGGTTCGATGCCTCTCAGAATTACAAAGATTCACGGAAAATTTTGGCTCCGGCTGTCTCCCGGAAAAAATATTGAAGTGAATCTGCAAAACTGGAAAGATAACAGTGGTTGTTTACCTGCCTGGAGGCGGAGGTCACAAGATCAGATGCCAGGAATTCGTGAACCATGAAAACGTTATATAAAGATGGTGAACAACCCTGCTTTCCATAACATTTACTCCATTCGTCTAACGGTTTAGGACGGCTGCCTTTCGAGCAGTAAATAAGGGTTCGATTCCCTTATGGAGTACAATTTTTTATTAAGTAAAAGTAAAAAGTAAAAAAAAATTGAATAGGTTTCATAAGCCGAGGCTGAAGGTTCGAAATCCGAAGGATTCGTGAATACAAAAATTAAATATAAAATTCATGAACAATCCTTCCGAAATTACAGGTAATGAAGTTAATTGTTTCAGAAGAGAAAAGAAAAAGTCTGTCGAGCGCAGAAGATCTTTATAAAAACACATATACAGACAGACTTTCTCTTAACTCTAAATGAATAATGAAGGAAAAGATGAACGTTAATTAAATACAGAAGTGAGAGATTAGAAGTGAGAAATTAGTTTTAAATTACTTATTACCAATTATTTATTACCCATAATTGATGGTTCGCCGAAGTGGAAGAGTCGGGGCGGTCTGCAAAACCGTTGCTTATGCTGAGTGGGTTTGACTCCCATAACCATCTCAAAATTAACTCAATGAGATGAGTTCCGAAGAAAAGTGAAAGTCTGTCAGGCGCAGAAGTTCTTATATCAAACAAAAAAATAAGACAGGCTTTGTTTTCTTTAAGAGAAATTAGAAATTAGAAATTAGAAGTGAGCGGTAGAGTAGATCTGAGATCAGTTATCACCAATTATTTATAAAATTTAGTTAATTCAGAAGAAAAGTAAAGTCTGTTAATCGCAGAAGTTCTTATATCAAAACAAAAAAATAAGACAGGCTTTGTTTTCTTTAAAAAATCGGGTTAAAAGCCAGTTGGTAAAATCACCCATTACCAATTGCTTATTATCCAAAAATTGATGGTTCGCCGAAGTGGAAGAGTCGGGGCGGTCTGCAAAACCGTTGCGTAAGCTGAGTGGGTTTGACTCCCATAACCATCTCAAAATTAACTCAATGAGATGAGTTCCGGAGAAAAGCAAAAGTCTGTCAGGCGCAGAAGTTCTTATATCAAAACAAAAATAAGACAGGCTTTGTTTTCTTTAAAAACCGGGTAAAAGTAAGTTGGTAAAATTACCCATTGCTTATCAACCATAAAAAAAGGAAGTACGCCGAAGCTGGAGAGTCGGGGCAGACTGTAAATCTGTTGTTTATTGCTGAGCAGGTTCGAATCCTGCTGCTTCCACCAACACCGCTGATAATGTAACGGCAGCATGCAGGAAATGTACTCTTGTTGTTCAGGTTCGATTCCTGGTCAGTCGGTTAATTGCTCTATTCGTCTAACGGTTCAGGACGCCTGCCTTTCGAGCAGAAAATAAGGGTTCGATTCCCTTATAGAGTACAGTTTTATTAAGTAAAAAGTAAAAAGTAAAAAGAAATTGAATAGGTTTCAAAAACTGCGGTAATGGCGGAACTGGCAGACGCACCTGATTTAGGATCAGGATATTAAGGGTTCAAATCCCTTTTCCCGTACAGAATATGAATAATGAGCAATATGTAATAATCAAAAGTCATAACTCATAACCCATAACTCAAAAAATGGGTGATTAGAAAAAGCCGAAAATAAAAATCAGGGATCAATGATCATTTATGAATTATAAAAAGTATAAAACTTAACATGTAGAAAAAATGGAAACGCAACAACAAAAATGGCAGAACATGAACGGGAAAATTTTCCGCAACCCTATCACACAGCTGGTAGAAGAAGCCATCCTCCGAGAACAGGCCAACGGGCACCGGCTGAAAGTGTGTGTGGGATCAGATTCCCATGTATACGGTGATGCTATTAATTATGCTACGGCAGTCGTAATCATCCGCGAGGGAAAAGGAGCGTTTACCTTTATCAGAAAAGAAAGAGAATTCCAGCGTATCAGTATCAAGGAACGGATGCTGAATGAAGTCAACAAATCCGTAGAGATCGCTTACGCCATCTGTGCTGTCCTGGAAACGTATGATGTGGAAATGGAGGTACACGCAGACATTAACACCGACCCTGATTTTAAATCCAATGTCGCTTTGAAAGACGCCATGGGCTATATTCTGGGAATGGGCTATGTATTTAAAGCAAAACCTTATGCATTCGCAAGTTCCAATTGTGCTGATATGATGGTGTGACGGAGCGGGAAGCGGGAGGACAGGAGGCGGGAAGTTTTAAACACATGATATAACCTTCGTGCATCCGTCTCTCTGACTTTCGTCCAAAAAAAAAATAAAAAAACCTTAAAAAACTGATAACCATGTATTTTAATCCAGACCAATGTATACTCAGATCCAGATCATTATAAAATTTTTGATGCTCTGGAAGAATTGAATATTGATTACGAGGTCATTAATATCCCTCCAAATGCGGAAAAAATTGATTGCGAAACAGACAGGAAAGATGTTTTCGTGTATGGATCGGTAGCCATTGCAAGACTGGCAAAACAAAATACAGAATGGGTTCCCGGCTCTTTTTACGGAGGCAGTCATTTGTATGAGGTGTATTCCAAATATTATGGTGAAAACCTTTTGAATCATAATGTTTCCGTTCACAAAATCTCAGAAGCCTTAAATTGGAAAAAAGATGAACTCAAATTCATCAAACCCTACAATGAAGCGAAGATTTTTACAGGAAAGGTTTTTAACCGGACAGAATGGGAAGATTTCGTTTTCGAATCACTGGAAAATCAATCCAACAGGATTACAGAAGATGCTCTGGTACAGGTTTCTGAAGTAAAGCAAACCGTGAAAGAAGCCAGGCTCTGGATTGTCGGTGGAAAAATTATAGACGCAGGATATTATAAATTTAATGACCATACCCCTTTCGAGGAAAAAGTTTCAGAAGAAGGATTGGATTTCGCCAGTGAAATGATCCGGCTTTTCAATCTTGAAGAAGCTTTTGTCATGGATATCTGTTTAACCGGTGAAGGCTGGAAGATTGTTGAAGTCAACTGCATCAACAGCTCCGGGTTTTATCCCAATAGCAACGTGAAAAGTATCATCAGAGCATTGAATATTTACTTTTCAGATTAAAAGAATAACAACATGAAATATAACAGGATAGCCGTTATCGGCTTGCACGAAGAAGAATACCGGTATATACGGGAACATTTTGAAGGATTGATCATCTGGCATCAGTCGGTTCCGAAAATAAAAGTTGTAGACGGAATATTATATGTCGAAAAAGCCCAGGGTGTAGGGATGCTGCCGGTAGATAAAGTAATTTATCACGGGATTTTTGAAAATGATCTCGATTTTATTTCAGGGCTGGCTTTATGGAACGGCCCGTGCTTCCCGAATGCATACGGAATGATGGAATGCAGGCTTAAAATACCCTGCCTGGTGAAAGCCATGAAGTTTTCTGAATTCAGTTCCCCGAGAGGATTTATTTCAGAAGGTGCCTATGTAACAACAGATACGGAACGGGTTGCCAAATGGGGAAACTGGCATTGCGGGGAAAATAAGCATAAGTTTTCCGGGAGCTGGGTGAGCACAGAGGATGCGGTACTGGAACCCTATTTTGAAGGTGAAGCCGTGAGGATCTTGCATATTGGCGGAAAATCCTGGCAGATAAAACTGGAAGGAGATACCTGGTTAAAATCCATTCATCCTGCACAGGTACGGTTCATGGATATTGACGAAGGTCTTCTGAGAGATACGCTGAACCTGAAAGACCGGATCGGAATGGATCTCATAGCCAACGACTATATTGTCTGCGAAGACGGAACCAGGCATTTACTGGAAATAAACCATATCCCGAACATCACGAGGTTTGAAGAAATAAGGCTCCACTTTTTAGATACCGTTGTCAGCTGGATCCATGAGGATGAGGATGAAGATAATGATGAAGACGGACTTTAAAAGTTCCGGTTCCTTTTCCGTGAAGGATTAAAACCCATGAAACAATTACTGTATCATATTTTAAAAAATTAAAGCAATGGAACGTACAAAAAGATTATTGTTTCTGGACGATATAAGATACCCGCTTGATGCATATCATTATACAGAACAGGATATGTTCCTCAGAGAAGACTGGCATGTTGTCCGGAATTATGCGCAGTTTGTCAGCAGGATCCTGGAAAAAGGACTTCCGGAAATGATTTCTTTTGATCATGACCTTGCTGATGAGCATTATTTAGAACAGGATTCTCAGGAATATGTAGAAAAAACAGGCTACGATTGTGCAAAATGGCTGATAGAATATTGTATGGATCATGATGCGGAACTGCCTGAATTTTACTGCCACTCCATGAATCCGGTAGGAAAAGAAAATATCGAAAGCCTGTTAAATAACTTTAAAAAACGATTAAAAATTTAAAAAAATGATTTTCAAAACATATAACACAATAGAAAATGCTTACCAGGCCCGCGTGATTGATCAGATCAGGATGCAGGGCTTCGGGGATGAGGTTTTCATCGTGCAGGAAAAGGTTCACGGTGCCAATCTCTCTTTCTTTACCGACGGAAAGGAGATTAAGATGGCCAAAAGAACCGCTTTCATCGAACAGGATGAGAAGTTTTACAATGCACATGATATTTTAGAACGTTACAGAAAAAATGTAATTCATATCTTCGAGAAAGTGAAAGCCGTTTATCCGGATATGGAAACGGTGGTGATCTACGGTGAACTGTTCGGCGGAGGATACAAACATAAAGAAGTAGTGCCCGTAAAGGATGCCATCAAAGTGCAGAAAGGCATAGAGTATGCGCCGCACAACGAATTTTACGGATTTGATATCAAACTGAACGGCACCACTTATCTGGATACGGATTTAGCCAATCAGATTTTTGAGGAAACCGGATTCTTCTATGCGAAGATCCTGTTTCAGGGGACTTTGGAAGAGGCTTTGAAGTTTCCGAATGCTTTTGGTTCTAAAATTCCGGCATGGCTGGGCCTGCCTGAAATTGAAGATAATATGTGTGAAGGGACCATTGTTAAAACTTTGAAAACCAGGTATTTTGGAAACGGCGCCAGGGTCATTCTGAAAAATAAGAACGAGAAATGGACCGAAAAATCAAAAGTAGTCAGAAAAGAAAGGCCCGCCAGGAAAGATGTTCATTTCAGCGGAAAAGCCCGGGAGGTTTGGGAAGAAATCCGGAGCTATGTAACTGTAAACAGGCTGAATAACGTCATGAGCAAAACCGGTGAATTCGAACCTGAAATGATGGGGAAAATAATCGGTCTTTTTTCACAGGATGTTCTGGAGGATTTTGAGAAAGATTTCCCGGAAGCTTTCGCAGCCATAGAAAAAGATGAGCAGAAGAGAATCAATAAAAAATTGAATTCTTTGGTCATTGATCTTGTAAAACAGGAGCTGATGACGCTTAAAATTTAGTTTCGGTAATTTTTACCGGAACTTTTTGTGTATTAATAAAAGCCTCAGAATTTACCATTGAGTCTGTCATTTCATTAGGGATTCAGATATGGAAAAGGAAAAAAGTGGCTAATAAAAACTGGAAAAAATGATACAGGCAGAAATAAAAAGCCTTTTAAGAGAAGACATCAGCATATTAATAAAAATCCCGAATTCCGGGAAGCATTATCTGTGTGATTGTGGTGAAGCAGGTTTGCTGACGGTAAAAGAAATACAGTCGGTTTCCGCACTATTCATCAGCCATACACATATTGACCATTTTTCAAATTTCGACGGAATTTTCAGGCATCAGATCGGAAGCGGGGAAAAAATCGTGATCTGCGGACCAAAAAATATCCATAAACAGGTTGAAGCAAGGTTAAAATCCTATACCTGGAATTTAATTGATGAAAAGGCTATTGAATATGAAATCCGGGAAATTATTTCAGAAGCGGAAATCAAGGTGTACAAAATCCGCCCGCCGCACTGGAACCCTGAATTTGTCACCACGCAGGATTTCCTTTTTGAAGATGAAAATGTAAGTGTTGACTTTGCAGTTCTTGACCATAAAACAGATTCAGTTGCGTATCTGTTTAAGGAAAAAGATTCGGTTACCTTTAATGAAAATGCTTCCGGGTTTAAGAAGGGAAAGTGGATCAGTGAACTGAAGACCGCTTTTGAAACTCAGGATTCGGAGAAAGAAATTGAGATTGAAGAAACCGTTTACAAAGCTTCTGAACTGTTTCATTTTCTGACCCGTAATGAAGGTTACAGGTTAGGTATAATTATGGATCATGCAGTAGCTGAAATCAATTATGAAAAAATAAAAAAAGTCTTTAGAAAAGCGGATCTGGTGTATATCGAAACCTTTTACAAGGATGAAGACCAGGAATTCGCAGACATCAATTACCACAGCTTTGCTTCGGCATCCGGAAAAATCATGAAGGACTGTGAAGTAAAGGAAGCTGTTCCGGTGCATTTTTCCAGAAGATATACGGAAAGTGACCGGATGGAAATTGAAACTGCTTTTTATAAAGCGTTTCAAGGAAATTAATTAAACTAAAACCAAAAAAGATTTAATACTTAAGCTGTTTTTAAGTTTAAGTAGAGATGTGAAAAAGAACACTTAAGTTTTTGAAAATCTTTGATTTTCATCTTATGTAAATTAAAATGTTTTCAAAGCATTTAATTAAAAAATGAATGTGTTCTTAAGCGTTAAAAAAAATAGGTCTTTTGTGGTTAAAAACAAAATCAAAAAATGAAACCGAATATATTTTTTACAGCAGACCATCATTTTGGTCATGAAAATATTATAAAATTTTCCGAAAGGCCTTTTGAGTCTCTGGAACAGATGAATGAAGAACTCATCAAAAGATGGAATGAGAAAATCGGAACCCAAGATACCGTCTACCATTTAGGCGATGTCAGTTTAGGCAAGCCGGATTTCACCAAAGAAGTGCTGGACATGCTGAACGGAAACATCCACCTGATCAAAGGCAATCATGAAGGGGCAGCACTGACTTATCCGAAACGTTTTGAATCCATAAGGGATTACCACGAACTTCGGATTGACGAGCCGGAAAACAGCAACGGCAAGCAGAAAATCATTCTGTTTCACTACGCCATGCGGACCTGGAACGGTTCACACCGGGGAACGTGGCAGCTCTACGGCCATTCCCACGGAACTTTGCCGGATGATGAAATGGCGTTAAGCATTGATGTCGGTGTGGATTGCCATCACTTTTATCCTGTTTCTTACGAAGAAGTCAGGGAAATAATGAAGAAGAAAAAGTGGGTGCCGCCGTTTGCACCGAGAAATTAATGAGAGGGAAGCCGGGAGGAGGTTTCTGGAGTCTGTTATTCACTTCCGGCCTCCAACTTCCGCTTCCATTCTTTAAATCAGAATTATGAAAACAACAAATGAAATACTCATCATCGACTTAGAAGCTACATGCTGGGAGCACGACAGGATTCCTGCCGGACAGAAAGTCGATATCATAGAAATAGGGATTTGCGAACTGAACAGGGCAACCAAAGCAATTTCCAAAAAGCAGAGCATTTACGTCATTCCCGAACGGTCGAAAATCAGTGGATTCTGTACTGACCTGACAGGGATTACGCCGCAGCTGATAAAAGAAAAAGGAATCCATTTTGAAGAAGCCTGTGAGAAAATCAGGGATGAATACAATTCGCCTTCGCTGGCCTGGGCAGGTTTCGGAAGCTTTGATAAAGAGCAGGTTGCAGAACAATGTGATTATCTCGGTATCGAAAATCCTTTTTCCGGAAATTATATCAATATTATGCACCAGTTCAGAGCCTATAACGGACTTTATAAAATGATGGGGCTGAAAAGAGCCCTCAAGGCCCTGAATATGGATTTTGAAGGGAACCATCACAGCGGTGCGGACGATGCTTACAATGCCGCCAGAATTTTAAGGGAAATTTTGGAATAATTTGGGTTGGAAGTTTGAAGCTGGAGGCTGGAAGTATAATGACTGTCATAAACTTCCATCCTCCTGCTCCCATCTTCCACTCTTTACAACAAACATTTAAACAAATGAAAACAACAGACAATATATTAATTATAGATCTCGAAGCTACGTGCTGGGAAGACCGGCCGCCGAGAGGACAGGAAAGTGAAATCATAGAAATCGGCGTGTGTATCATGGATGCGCAAACCGGTAAGATTTCACGGAATGAGGGCATTTTAGTGAAACCTCAATACTCAAAAGTGAGTCCGTTCTGTACAGAACTGACTTCCATTACCCAGCAGATGCTGGATGATGAAGGTATTTTACTGGAAGATGCTTTGGATATCCTCAGGGCAGAATACAGTTCTGAAGACCTGACCTGGGCAAGCTACGGAAACTATGACCTGAATATGCTGCAAAACCAGGCAAGAAGATTCAGGGTGGATTATCCTTTGAGTGATGACCACATCAATGTGAAAACCTTATTCGGACAAACGCATCCGACCGTCCGTAAAAGTGTCGGTATGGCAAGAGCTTTAGGTGAACTGAATCTTAAGCTGGAAGGCACCCATCACCGAGGTGTGGATGATGCGAAGAATATTGCGAAAATATTACACTGGTGCCTGAAGCAACAGTAATGTAACAGTTTAGCAATCTGAAAATGTAACAATGCTCCCTTTTAAAAAGGGAGTTTTTTTATTTCTGATTCAGCCATTTCTCATAAGAAACTACGCCTAATTCCGGTTGTCCGTCGCCTTCCAGAATGGAAATGAATTCCAGCTGGTTTCCGTCAGGATCATTGAAATAAATGGCCAGAGCCGGCATCCAGGCAAAAACCATGGGTTCTTCAATGCCGTCTTTGAGAAAATTGTACGGCTTTAATTTTTTGCTTTTTAAAAAATCAGCACTGTAATTCAGGATGTCTTCCTGATCAGCAGAAAAGGCAAAATGCCTGGCCTGCAGGTTTTCTTTCTGTTCCCACAAACCCAGCATGGCTTCTTTGTTTTTACCGATCCATAAAAAAGCAATCGGGCGGGTTTCATCCCGATGAGCCAGTTCCAATCCCAAAACTTCAGTGTAAAACTGCACAGCATTTTCCAGATTGCTTACCTGAATATGGGTTTCATATAATCCTTTAATCATCGTTTAAATTTTAATGTATACAAAGCTAAACAACGGATTTCCAAAAGCTGGCGTCTGCTAATCTCTTTATCTAAACTGAATGATAGAGAGATTTTATTTAAGCTCAATTACCCTGTCAGGGTTTTAAACCCTGACAGGGTAATTGACAGAAAACAGTTCAGGATCAGCAGTTCTGGCTTACATAGAATGAAAAGCTTTTGTTTTTTGGAGTTTTTCCTGAGAAACTTTCCAATAAAATTTTAACTGCGCAAAAACACTGCGCAATACCCTCATTACTTTGCATCAGAAATCAGGGAGGAATGATGATCCTCAAAAATGTTTAACCATAAAACAGTAACCATGAAATTTAATTTTTTAAGAAAAGAAAATAAAGTAGTGACCAACTACGAAGGCGCGAAAGCATTCACGATGACCCCTGCAGAAGAACTGTACAGTGCTGTTGTTACAACAGGATTATCAAACACTTCTTATGAAAAAGGAACTGACAGGCTGACAAGAATCCAGTCTCTGATTCAGAAAAACGACCCGGAATTCGTGGCGAAGCTGGCCGTCTATGCAAGGAAAGAAATGTACCTACGTTCCATTCCATTGGTTCTGACGACCGAACTGGCAAAACAGGTTTCAGGTACTGACTTGGTAAGCAGAACCGTTGACGGAGTGATCCAGAGAGCAGACGAAATCACGGAATTGCTGGCGTATTACCAATTGGCCAACAAAAGAACAGAAACGAAAAAGCTGAATAAACTTTCAAAACAGATCCAGAAAGGTCTGGTGAAGTCTTTCAATAAATTTGATGAATACCAGTTCGCAAAATACAACAAAAAAGCTGAAGTTACGTTGAAAGACGCATTGTTCCTGGTTCACCCGAAAGCAAAGGATGAAAACCAGCAGGCAATCTTCAACAAGATCGTCAACGATGCATTGGAAACTCCATACACCTGGGAAGTTGAACTTTCTGTACTGGGTCAGACAAAATTTGCGGATGATGCAGAAAGAAAAGCAGCGTTTAAAAACAAATGGGAAGAATTGATTTTCAGCAACAAACTGGGCTATATGGCAACCTTGCGGAACCTCAGAAATATTCTGGAAGCTGGTGTTTCTTCAGATGCAATGTACAAAGTGTGCAACTATTTGTCGGATGAAAAAGCCGTAAGAAACTCAAAGCAATTGCCGTTCAGGTTTTTGGCGGCGTATCGCGAATTGAAAGCCATCGATTCACCTTATCTGTCCTCGATCCTGGAAGCACTGGAAAATGCGGTGATGGTGAGTGCGAAAAATATCAAAGGTTTTGGTTTCGATACTTCGGTGGTGATTGCGGCAGACGTTTCCGGTTCAATGCAGCAGCCGGTTTCCCCGAAATCTAAGATTCTGTTGTATGATATCGGCCTGTTGATGTCGATGATGCTGCAGTCGCAGTGCAGAAATGTGGTTTCCGGTATGTTCGGCGACCGTTGGAAAAGAGTGCCGATGCCTAAAAACGGAATCCTGAGAAATGTGGACGCGTTTTACAAAAGAGAAGGTGAAGTAGGTTATTCCACAAACGGTTATCTGGTGATTGAAGATTTGATTGCCAGAAAAGAAAGCGTGGATAAAATAATGCTGTTCACCGATACGCAGCTTTGGAACAGCAACGGCGGCGGAAACTCTTTTGAAAATTCATGGAACCGGTACAAAAGTATCAGTCCCAATGCAAAATTGTATATTTTTGACCTGGCGGGTTACGGAAAACAGCCGCTGGATGTCAGAAAAAATGATGTATACCTTATCGCAGGCTGGTCCGACAAGATTTTCGATGTATTGAATGCCTTGGAAGACCGGAAATCTGCTGTAGAAATAATTAAAAAAGTAGTGCTGTAAAACGCACTGCTTTAAAAATAAAACTGATAACCATTATTTTTTTTAGGAGCTTAATCCCGCTTCCGCTGTATCTTTTTCGCCAGCGCTTTTTTCAAGCCATTTCAGAAAAAGGATGCCGCTGCAATCGGGGCTAACACATGATTTATTAAAATAAAAGAAGTAATAAAATAAACTGACATAGGAAATGTAGGCGTTAAGAAAATAAGCTATATGAACGTTAAGGAAATTCTACTGTTTGAAGCGCGACAAAAATTTAGATTCAAAGAACAAATATTGAATTCGCGCAAGTTTTAGAATTTTTAGAGAGCATAGATTATTTTGAGCCGGAGTCTCCAGGTCTTGAATTTTTGGTTCTTTTGCTTCAAGGCAAAACGAACAAAACATAAAATTATCAGATTAAAAAAAAATAAATTTCAACTGCGTAAAAAGAATGCGTACTATCGCAATAACTTTGCAGCAACAAATAACAATAACCATAAGAACTTAAAAATAACCGATGCCGTAAGAAAAGAAATCCTTCGACTTCCAATTGACACAGAGTCTTTTTGCAAGATTGCTCGGTTTAAATTAACCAATGTCGTCCATAAGAGTTCCATCGATCAAACTTATAACTTGAACAATATCAAAACGCTTATAATTATTACTTGGTTTTTAAAATAAATTTCAACTGCGTAAAAAGAATGCGTAGTAACGCAATAACTTTGCAGCAACAAATAACAATAACCATAAGAACTTAAAAATAACCGATGTCGTAAGAAAAGAAATCCTTCGACTTCCAATTGACACAGAGTCTTTTCGCAAGATTGCTCGGTTTAAACTAACCAATGTCGTCCATAAGAGTTCCATCGTCAAACTTATAACTTGAACTATATCAAAACGCTTATAATTATTACTTGGTTTTTAAAATAAATTTCAACTGCGTAAAGAGAATGCGTACTACCGCAATAACTTTGCAGCAACAAATAACAATAACCATAAGAACTTAAAAATAACCGATGTCGTAAGAAAAGAAATCCTTCGACTTCCAATTGAAACAGAGTCTTTTCGCAAGATCGCTCGGTTTAAATTAACCAATGTCGTTACCATAAGAGTTCCATCATCAAACTTAAAATTTGAACAACACTCTAAAACTCTTATGACCTGTTACTTGGTTTTAATTTAAATACACATCATGGGAAATATGTTTTACAGAATTGAAGAGGATCTGAATCAGGGCAGAAAGAAGAAAGCCTGTGACAGACTGAGGAATCTAATTAATGAATTTCCTGATGATATTTCTTTAAGAGAAAAGTTAGGGCAAATTTATTATGATTCAGGATTCAAAGATGAAGCCGGAAAGTTTTGGATTTTGTCCGAACCTCAGAATTCTGAAATGAAAGAGGCTGTTGAAATTTACAGAAACTCATTAAGCAATTCCGGAAATGCAATTTTACATGACATCGTTTTTCGTGGAAATACAAGTCAGCTTTCAGAGTATGCCAGGAATATTTTAAAAGAACTGGAGTCTGACAGTTTAAAGAAAACAAAACACCTTCCTGATTTTAAAAGAAAAGGAAGAGAAAAAGGAAATTATACAGACTCTAAGAAGAGTTTTTTAAGTACAGCAGGATTCTACTTGTTTATTGGCGGTCTTATTTTAATTCCGATTTTAGGACTTATTAAACTTTATGAATTATTAGAATCAATATTTTAAAATAAAATTCAACTGCGTAAAAAGAATGCGTACCAACGCCATAATTTTGCGGTAATACAAAAACAATAACAATGAATCATTATAAAAAATGTCTGAAAGAAGCACTGTATTGAGGTTAATACTCAATACATATGAAAAAATTTAAGTCACTAAGACAAGCTTTCGGAATCGATAAATATGGATTAATTGATTTCCCGGAGAAAATTTCAAATATCCGGATTTCCAGAATTTTATATGGAAATGAAATGGGCTGCTCTTATTGTTTTCCACATGGCTGTGAAACAATCAATTCAAAAGAAATTAAGTTTCAGAGAAATTGGAAAAAATACAGAAAAACCCAATGGAAACTGAAAAGTAAGTGTTGTAAAGCAGAGTTTCTTCGTGGGGGCAGCAATACAGGTTCGAATCCTGTTCCCGGAATCGGGATGGCGTAATGGTATCGCTCTGTCGGTAAGTCTCTGTTTGATTTTTTACCTTACGTTAAAAATAACCGATGCCGTAAAAAAGAGTTACTTCTACTTTACATTGAACTAAAACTCTTTTTAAAAGTTGCTCGGTTTAAATTATTTTGCAGGTGCCGTAGATAAAAGTTACTTCGTTATTTTACAAAGGTTCGAATCCTTTCGCCGAAAGGTGTGGTCGAGTGGCTAGACAGTTTTTAAGCAAAACTTTTATCAATATTTGCCTTGTATTTTTAGAATAAAATTATAAAATATAAAAATCAAGTGGCGTTTTAGAATCATACTTCGAATATTAATCATTGGGTCACAGGTTCAATTCCTGTCTTCTCTGTTGTAAACGGGAAGTAGCTCAGCGGATAGAGCAAATGCAGTGAAAGATTCTTAATTTTTTACCTTGATTATAATAAAGAGTGTCGTAGAGAAAACTTACTTCGGTACATCTTATGATATTGGTTCAACTCCAAAAATAAATCTGAAAATGGTTTATATAAGTTTTTTCATTATTTACCTCTTTTAATTTTAAAAATAATAAAAACAAGTGCCGTAGAACAGCGTTACTTCGCTATGACCGACGGGGTCGCGGGTTCGAGCCCCGCCTCTTCCACAAACAAAACACAGATGGGTAAGGGAGAGTAGCTCAGCTGGTTAGAGCACGACTGCGCTTTTTGACTGTTGCTTTGTTTTATACATAAAGTGCCGTAAGGAAAAGATACATCGTCTCTTTGGGGAGGAATAATGAAGCCGGTAATTCCGGCAAGATTATCCGGTTCGACTCCGGCTTGACGTGCCCCGCATTTTTTCTTTTCCTGCCTTTTGCCTTTAATACATAAAATCCGGAAATGATGCATATCGTTTCCGGATTTATGTATTTTGCTGTGCTCTGCTTACTGAGCCTGTATTTTTTCAAATTCTTTTTCAAAAGTCTTTTTCCATTTGGCAATGGTCGTTCTGCTGATCCTGTATTTTTTAGACATAAAGCTGGTGGACAGATTGTGTTTCTGCTGATACTGCAGGAGTTTCAGCATGGTCTTTTTGTCATAGGTTTTAAGCTGCTGATTGTTTTTCAGGCTTTCTTTGGATGATTTGAAAATCAGATCGTTGAGTTTTAAAATGTCCTCAGAAGTCTTTAAATTATTCAACAGCCTCAGGACTTTAGGATCTTTCAGCTTTTCAGGATCTTTCTCCTTAAGCATATCCTGATAAATTTTTTTATAATTGGGGCGCATGATATTCAGGATTTAGGTTTTCTGCAGCCAGCGGTGCAGGGTACTTTTGGGGATGGAATATTCATTGATAATTTCAACATGCGTCATCTCGCCGGACCTTATCTTACCAATGATAAATTCCTTAATTTCCTGGGTGTAAATATTTTTCCGGAAATAGGGAATCTTTTCAGAATTCAGGCTCTTGCTTTTATCAACAGCAGAAGGCGGTGAATATAAAATCAGGTGGGAGCTGTAGATCCTGAAAAAATCATACTGCAGCAGCTTCGAGAATTTTAAAAGCACTTCTGTATCCACGGAAGCACCGGCATAGATTTTTTCAAGACTTTCTTCATCCTTTTTCAGGAAATTACAGACTCTTTCAGTACCGATTTCCAGTTCTTCCACTCTCTCTTTGATGAGTTTTCCTATATGTATTTCTTTGTATAGCATTATTTAAGTAAACATTAGCAGTATGAATACAGCAACAGGCAGTTTATCTGTCTGTAAAAATTGATTGATGGAATAAATAATCTTATCAGATAAATTTTTTCCAGGCTATTACAGTCATTATTATATTTCTCTGCGAGATGTAAGGAGCAAAAATCATACAATTTGTTCATATCCGTTAGATTGATAAGATTCAGACTGATATTGCTGCTTATTCCTTAAAATATATCCGGCAAGGTCAGCTGTACAGATTTAAATATCCCTGCTCAATTTCCACAGCTTCATTTTAAGATAACCTGTAAACTGTATTTATTTATAATTTCTAAAATTAATCAACTTTAATTTCAAATATAAGAAAATTAGAAATAAAATGATTAAAATCAATTGAAATTAATTATACAAAATAAAATATAGGTTAAAAATATAAAGCATTAGGGGTGTTTAACAGCATTGTGGGGCTCATAATTGTTTCCGGCAGTGCAGCGGGATAAAGTTTGTGCAAAAAAAATCAAGTGCCTACCTTTGGGGCCTCATGAAAAATACCTTAAGCCTGTTCGATTTTTCGAAAAAAATAAATTATAAAAACGAATTGTTAGCCGGATTTACCGTAGCCATGACCATGATTCCGGAGTCGCTTTCATTTGCGATCCTGGCGGGGCTTTCTCCCTTAACAGGTCTGTATGCTGCTTTTATGATGGGGCTGGTCACTGCTGTTTTGGGCGGGCGGCCTGGTATGGTTTCAGGCGGTGCGGGCGCAACCATCGTTGTACTGATAGCGCTGATCAAGACCCACGGGATAGAGTATCTTTTTGCAACCGTTGTGCTGGGAGGTGTCCTGCAGCTGATGGTCGGGATATTCCGGTGGGGGAAATTCGTCCGGCTGATTCCGCAACCTGTTATGTACGGTTTCCTGAATGGTCTGGCAGTCATTATTTTTATGGCCCAGGTTGAGCAGTTTAAGATTACCGGGGCAGACGGAGCCGTAAGCTGGCTGCAGGGAAGTTCTCTGTATATCATGGCCGGATTGACGGCTTTAACAGTTGCCATTGTCTACTTTTTCCCTAAAATTACAAAAGTGGTTCCCGCATCTCTGGTAGCGATTATTCTTGTCTTTGCCGTGGTTTCGGGATTCGGGATCAGTACCAAGACCGTTGCCGATATTGCCAGCATCAGCGGAACGCTGCCTGAGTTCCATGTTCCGCAGATTCCTTTTTCGCTGGATACGCTGCAGGTTATTTTCCCCTATGCGCTGATTATGGCCGGGGTAGGGCTGATTGAATCGCTCCTGACCTTATCCATGGTAGACGAAATTACGAATTCAAAAGGCAATGCCAATAAAGAATCAATAGCCCAGGGACTGGCCAATATCACCAACGGCTTCTTCGGCGGCATGGGCGGCTGTGCGATGGTAGCGCAGACCCTGGTGAATCTCAATGCAGGTTCCAGGACGCGGCTTTCAGGGATTATCGCTTCGCTGACTATTTTAGTTATCATTCTTGTGGGTGCTCCGTTCATTGAGAAAATTCCGATGGCTGCTCTGGTAGGGGTAATGATGGTAGTGGCCATCAGTACTTTCCAGTGGGTATCCATCAGGATTGTCAACAAAATGCCGAAATCCGATATTTTTGTTGGGATTACAGTAGCTTTAATTACCATTATTCTTCATAATCTGGCCCTGGCTGTTTTGGTGGGTGTGATTATTTCAGCGCTGGTTTTTGCATGGGACAATGCAAAAAGAATCCGCGCCAAAAAGCATGTGGATGCTGACGGGATTAAATATTATGAAATTTACGGGCCGCTGTTTTTTGGTTCCGTTACTGCCTTTACCGATAAATTTGATCCGTCGGGTGACCCGGAAGTTGTGGTTATCGATTTCAGGGAAAGCCGGATTGTTGATATGAGTGCCATTGATGCCCTGGATAAACTGTCAAGAAAATACAGTGAAATGGACAAAAAACTACATTTAAGACACCTCAGCAGAGACTGTATAAAGATGCTGAAAAATGCGGAAGCGGTTGTTGAAGTAAATATCCAGGAGGATCCGACGTATAAGGTGATGCCTGAAAATTAGAATGGGCCGGCTATGGATTTGTGCAAAGAAGATCTTGATGATAAATGCCTGAAAATAATATTCTGATCATTTATTTACTCCATTACAGAATAATTTCAGTAGTAAGATTCCTGACGTGATACTTACTCTATTACTTTTTCTTTTAGTGTTTCAAAAAATTACAGAGGCGGGATAGAAATATCCCGCTTTTCTGTAACTGATTAGATGGTTAAGATAACCCATGTGGATTTCTGATAATTTTGATGATCAATTATCTTAATAAACCACTTTTACAATGCCGTCAGTATGATAAAAGTCTCCTGTTTCCATGCCTGCACTTAATGCTGCTGCATTATCCGGCAGATTTTGTAACCCTGTTACTTTCAGATTGGATACCGGTGCTGTTGCGCCAGTACCGATCCCTACTTTGCCCTGGAAAAAGTTCTTCGTATTTGCACCTTCTGAATAAAGGTTAAATGCCATGGCAGGATTATCACCCGTGAAACGGTAATTGGATATATAGACGCCATAGGATCTCGCTATAGATACCGATCCCCCACTTTGTGTGCTTTCGATAATCAGGCCGTAAAGGTTATTAATGGTTTTACTGCTGTTGCCTGAAAAGCTCGTTAAAGATCTCAAAGCGGCTGCCATACCTGTGATATTAATAGATCCTCCCGTTCCTCTTGGCTCAAATTGGTTAGAAGAGCCGATAATTCTCGCAATATTTATAGTACCACCATTAGCTGAAGGCCTGGCCGTAAAATGTCCTCCCATTACATCGTCTCCAATTGCAGTAAAGGTAAAGCCTGTGGAGGCAGCAGGAAGTGCATAACCGCTATAGGCACGAAGCGCACCACCAATGGTCAGATTACCGTTTGTTGCATTACCGGAAGCATTCGCTATATTGGCATAGGAATATCCCGCCGTAAGATCACCGCCTATGGCGTTTAAGCTTATATTGTTGGCTATTCCGTGTACATGAGTAGAGCTTCCATTATTTTTTGCACCTGTCAAATTATAATTAAATACGCCACCATAACCTCCTTTTGTTACTGTTGAAGTATCTGTTGCAGAAGAACTTATGCCGATTAAGGATCCTGCTCCGGAAGTGGAATTATCAGATACCGTGTTAATGATTCCATATTTAATTCCTTGCTTGTTGGAGATCAGCTGATTGTAGACACCATACGAAGTGCCGGCTGCTCCGGAAGTATTATTTTCATTAATTTGCAGATTTGCGACTGGCGTAATTCCTGGATTTATGCCTATGGCTACTTTGCCTGTCTGGTAAATATCCTGAATATTGGAACCGGCGTCATTCGTGGTTCCCGATACTTTCCAGGGCTCGGAAGCTTTCATTGTCTGCCAAATGGTTCCGTCAAAGTAATAATGTCCGATGGAAGTTACATTTGTGGTCTTGGCGGTAACGTCATCTGCTGTAGATGCGGTTGCGCTGCTGTTATCCAAAGGTGCCGTTACATAAACAATGGTTCCGTTCTGGTCAGCAGTATACAAACCATCTTTGGCCTTCAGTTGCATACCTGTTAATCTGGGAGCAATAAAACCGTCCGGTTTGGTAAGGTCAGAAGGCTTTGCTGCTACATCCAGTGTAGCTTTTGGTGTTTCTGTATCTATCCCTACCTGGGAGTAAATAAGTGAGCTTAATGTCAAAGCTCCTAGAAGAATAATTCTTTTTTTCATTTTAGCATTTTTTTTAATTAATAGTTTGCAGCCCTACTTGGGTTGCATTGTTTTTTTAATATTCGTTATCCTGCACAGGTATTGCTCCTGGAGGGTGTGGGCGATTTAAAGGTAATTCTGAAATAGAAATGGGTATAAAAGAGACATACGGCAGTCTGCTTACTATAGAAGGTATAAAAGCGGTTACGGCTAACCCTGTATAAAATATGGAGCCTGTACCGATGATCATTTTAGTATTTTCTCCTGCATGGAAATAATCAGGAGCAGAAAAGGATAGGAATAGACATACAATCCAAATCAGGCTCATGCTGATCTGGCAGGAACAGAATCTTTCCATTGCTTTTATATATTTTTTTTTCATCAGTGTGTTAATAACAGCCCTGCTTAAGACGGTTAATGGTGCAAATGTAAACAAATTTATTTAATAGCCAAATGATGTAAAGTTTTGTTTGTTAACGAGATATGGCTGTGTAAATCTTTTGATTTTGTTTTATGAATGTGAAAAATATAATAATAAACACTTATGAATGCAAAAATCAGGATTTTTGAAAAATTAATTGAAAATCAACAGGTTAAAAAATAATGGCCGTATAAAAATAAAAATCACCTCATATCATCTGAAGTGAATATACAAGGGCTGGTTTGTTTGGATTATTTTTTAAGGAATTTCAGTTTTTTTACGCCTTCTATTTCTATGAAATAAGCACCTGTGATCAATTGTAAAACACTGATTTCTTCCTGGTCAGCCACATTCCCTTCAGATAAAAGCCTGCCGTTCATATCTGTTATTTTATAGGATTTTGATCCTTTCACTGAAAAACTGGCCTGAATGTAATCTGTTGCCGGATTAGAAGCTATGCAGAATTGGGGTTGCCGTTCCTGTCTGCAGTGAGTGTTGCGCCATTTACGGTAAGTGTATTGCCGTTGGTGCTTGCGTCATTGCCATTTCCGTTAAATCTCCACCAGGCAATCAGACCGGAAGACGGAACATAGTTTGGGGTTTGTGCAGCAGCAAAAAGTACTGCAAGCAAAAATGATAATAAAGAGATTTTCTTAATAATTATTTATTTAGTGTGCTAGAAATAGCACTAATATTATTATATGTGGTATTTATATTGTGTTGTATTTAAATTTAAAGGCTTTTAATTAATTATATGGGATGTAATTGCTTTTTTGGTTATTATATATGTACCGGGTGCCATCATTTTTACAGGCTCATTTTATATGCGGAAATCTTAAATAATTCTTAAAAAAAATCAGCATAAGTTTAAAAATTCTATCTTTGGGGAGAGTTGGTAAAATTCAGATAAAAAACTAATGATCAAACCTGAAATCAATTCATTTTTTCTAAGAAAAAGCTAAATGAAACTTTAACTTATAAGATTTTGAAAACAGATATAGACATCCGCAGTCATTCGCATTTTTCCTTCGATCTGTGGCTTACCCTCATCAAATCCCATCCTGAATTCAAAGCAAAAAGAGTGGAGCTGTTTTCCTCGTTTTTCGAGGTTGACCAACCGATGGATAAAGTAGCGAAAGCTGTAAAATATTATGATGATCTCTGCAATACCATCAATGAAGTAATCGGCGGGAATGTGGATACTTTTGAAATTTATCTGCTGATCCTGGGTTCATTAAATGTGGACCTTAAACAACTGGACCAGGAGAAATTAAACCGGTTCTACCAAAAAAGCGAAGACCTGTTCCTGGAATATAAGCCGGTGGTGATTTTCGAAAATTTACATGAATTTTTTGAAGAAATAAGGAATCAGGGGAAAACCATCAGTATTCTGAGCAATACAGGCTTTATCAAAGGCAGAACGATGAGGAAATTCCTGATGAATGAAAATCTTGATCAGTATATTGATTTCCATGTGTATTCCGATGAAACGAACTGCTCAAAGCCCAGCCCTCAGATATTCCGGGAAGTGAAATCCCTGATTAAAAACCAGGAGCTGGATCTGCACCGGATCCTGCACATCGGAGACAATCCGGTTGCAGATTACAAGGGCGCAAAAGATTTCGGCTTTAATGCACACCTGCTCAAACACCCAATATTATAATAATATGAACAGAAGATACAGCTTACATCCCATTCATTCGGCAGATGAGTTCACTTTTTCGCCGGAAGAATACAGCTATTTTAAATATGGCGATAAGGCGTACGCGGAGAAATTTGCCAAAGAACTATTCAATGGCTTCGTTGCTGAACACAGCAGCCTGTTGGATACGGAAAAAGAAATCGTAGTGTTGCCAAGCCCTTACATGGCCATTCCTACCGCTTCCAATTTTCTGTGTTTTTACTTTAAGAAATATCTTGATTTTTACCTGTTTAAAAAAGGAAGGAAATCAAGCATCTTATCAAAAATCAACAGAAACCATACCTATACCACAGATTATGGAAACCTGAGTTTTGAAGACCGGAAAAATTTAATTTCCAATGACACCTATTACCTGGACAGGGATTTTCTTAAGGGAAAACTTTGTATTTTTATAGACGATATTAAAATAACGGGAAGCCATGAGTATACCGTAAATAAAATCCTGGAACAGTATAGCGTAGAAGGGGACTTCCTTTTTATGTACTATGCTGAACTGATGAATTTTGATATCGATCCGAAGATTGAAAACTTCTTTAATTACTATGCTGTGAACAGTGTGGAACATATTGCAGAAGTGATGGTGAAACCCAGTTTCCAGTTCAATACAAGGATTGTAAAATATATTTTAGGCCTGGAATCAGGTAAATTTGACTATCTTTCGTCTAAAGTAAAAAAAGAACAGATGGATCACCTGCTTGAGCTGGCGATCAGCAACAATTATCATTTAATAAAAGATTACGAAAACAATATAAACACTTTAACACAAACTGAATTATATTATGGCTATTAACTTACAGAAAGGACAGAGAGAAAATATAAACGCTCCTAAATTCACCGTAGGATTAGGATGGGATATTAACAATACCTCAACAGGGACAGGCTTCGATTTGGATGCTTCCCTGTTTTTACTGGACGAAAATAAAAAACTGGTTTCAGATAACCACTTTATTTTTTACAACAACCTGGAGTCTCCGGACAAAGCGGTTATTCACACAGGGGACAACCTTACAGGAGACGGATCAGGAGATGATGAGCAGATCAATATTGATTTAACCAAAATTGATGATGCCGTAAAGGAAATCACGATCGTGGTAACCATTCATGAGGCAGATGCCAGAAGACAGAATTTCGGGCAGGTAAGAAACTCTTTCATCAGGATTTTCAATACCGAAACCAATGAAGAGATCTTAAAATATGAACTGGATGAAGATTTCTCCATTGAAACCGCTGTGGAGTTCGGAAGAATTTACAACAGAAACGGAGAATGGAAATTCGAGGCCGTAGGAAGCGGACAGCGAGAAGGTCTTGACAAATTTGTATCAATGTATCAATAATCACTATGGATAATCAACCCAACCAACCGATAGACCCGCTTCAGTCCATTGAACCGCTTAAAACCTTTGAGTCTGCACCACAGCAGCAGCCTGTGCCGGCAGCTAATCAGGGGTCTGCACCGGTAGTGGTAGACCGGGACGGAAACGTCAACCTGTCTCAGTTACAGGTAGAAGAGCGCAGGAAATATGAAGTGCTTGCAGATTCCATTGATGAAACCAACCCGGGATCAATCGTAAACTTCGGAGCTGATCTTCAGCGGACACTTTCCAACCAGAGTGACAGTTTCCTGGGGAATGTAAGACGTTCCAATTCCGGAGAAGTGGGAGAGCTGATCAATAATTTATTGGTCGAGCTTAATTACGTGGATGTTGAAGAACTCAACCAGAATAAGTTCAAAAGCTTTCTAAGCAAGCTGCCGTTCATGAAAACGCTGATGACGCAGGTGGAGAATTTATTCGCGAAATATGACAAGATCATCAACAATATCGATCAGATTGCCTACAAAGTAAATGCGGGAATCATTACTTCGACAAAAGATAATGCCGTACTGCAGACGATTTTTGAAAGCAATGTGAACGCGATCAAGCAGATTGAAGAACTGGTGATTGCCGGAAACCTAAGGATGGAAAAAGCAGCGGCCGAGCTTGCAACAATGGAGGCTGCCCCGCAGAACTATCAGGATTATGAAATTGCAGACAAAAGGGATTTCATCGCGAGGTTAGACCGCAGGCTGGCAGACCTTAAAGTGGTACGCCTTATCATGATGCAGTCGCTTCCGCAGATCAGGCTCGTACAGAACAACAACGTTTCCATTGCCGAAAAAGCACAGACGATCTTAACGACCACGCTGCCGCTCTGGAAAAACCAGCTTTCACTGGCTGTGGCCATGTACAGGCAGCAGCAGAGCATTGAGATCCAGCAGAAGGTTTCTGCTACCACAGAGGAAATCCTGAAGAAAAATGCAGAACGTCTGGGCCAGAACTCAATCAATGTAGCCAGAGCCAATGAGCAGACCGTAGTTTCTGTGGAAACCTTGAGAGAGACCACTTCAAAACTGATCAGTACCCTGAATGAAGTAAAACAGATCCAGAAGCAGGGAGCGGAAGGAAGAAGAAAGCTGGATCAGGACCTGATGACGCTGGAGCACGAACTGAAAGCAAACGTAAGAGGATAATAATACCCTGAAAAGGTGGATGATGAAGCTGTAAACATACTGTCCCAAAGTAAAAGAAGATTAACAAGACTTAAGCTTCTTGCCAATTTTTTTGAAAATGCCGATATAATCTCGATCTATATTAAAACCGATGTTATACACCATCTTTTTCAGGAAAATAAGGCACTTGATTACAGTAAGCTTGAGCTGTTCCATCTGCAGTATACCGACAGCCTCATCGAACTTCTGACGAAGATTAAAAGACAGAAGGAAAATGATATGCTGGCGGTAATCAATGAAATTGATGTCAACAACAAATATATTTCAGGCTTTGAAGAAAAGCAGGCCGATGGTTTTGAAACAGACCGGAGAATGTACAGCGGTATATTTTCCAACCAGTTAAAAAACCTGTATAAAGACCTTACGGAAGATAAATTCCGGCTGAACTGGGAAAACGTGCTGTATTTCTATAAAAAGTATGCCGCCGAATTTTACAGGGCCGGGGTGGATGAAGAACTGCTGAAGTCCGGTTCATTTCCGGCATATCAGTACCATGATTATCAGATTGAAAGGAAATTACTGGGAAGGCTTAACATCCAGAACTTTAAGGTCCGTTTTGTCTGTGGGTACAATATCTCGGGGAATGAGTATGAGCTGTTTAAGCTGTTTCAGACCGATGACTGTTTTATATTTGATATTGAAGGCAGGAAAATGTACCTGATTGATCCCAAAAAACTGGAGAAACTGGATACAATGCCCAATGAATCGAACCGGCAGACCCTCGTTCAGCAGTTGCGGAACAAAAACCAGAAGCTGGAGGAAACCATCGGGGAAAGAAAAAGAATGCTGCCGGACCAGGTGATCACCGTTTTGCAGGATTATCTGAGGAACCTGGAAAATGTAGACATCATGAGCAGGATATTCGACATCAATGAAGAAACCAATATCCTTCGTGCGATGCTGAATTTAAACCTGAATAATTAACAATGAACCCAAATCGTGAAACCGTAAGACATTAAATTTAAAGCTGACGAGCGGTTTTGCAGAATAATAATACTAAACATAAAAATAATGGCGATTAACTTACAGAAAGGTCAGAGGATCAACCTGACAAAAGAAAACGGAACAACGCTTACGCAGGCTTGTGTAGGAATCAACTGGGGAGCAATAGAGAAAAAAAGCTTCTTCGGAGGAACTTCGAAAGAAGCTGTGGATCTTGACGGAAGCTGTATTTTATACGATTCAAATAAAAATGCCACGGAAGTAGTCTACTTCGGCAACCTGAAATCCAAAAACGGATCTGTAAAGCACAGCGGGGATGATTTAACAGGTGACGTAAACGGGGATGACGGGCTTGACAATGAAGTAATTACCGTAGATTTCAGCGGTCTGGATTCCAGTGTAGAGCATGTTGCTTTGGTTTTGAACAGCTATAAAGGACAGGATTTCGGGACTATTCCTTTTGCTTCCATCAGGATTTACGAAGGAACGCCTACCAATGTAAGAGAAGTTTTCGCTAAATATGATATTGCCAATGATGCTTCTTTCAAAGGTCATGTAGCAATGGTGATGGGCGTGTTCTACAAGAAAAACGGAGAGTGGAAGTTCAACGCCGTAGGAGATCCTACAAAAGACAGGAAACTGGAGGAGACTGTTGAAACTGTAAAGCAGAGGTATCTGTAAACATACAAACGGTTAAATAGATATCGGGATAAACAGGCTTAATCCGGTTTTCGTCCTGATAAATTTTAAATATCAAAAATCAGCAATAACTGTCTGTTGTACAGCTATTGCTTTTATGTATCATAAGCACATTAGAAAGTGGACACACATCAAAGTATTTTAGATCTTCATCCCGGTCTGGTTTGGGGATTTGCGGTAACAGTTGTTATCATGTTGCTCCTGGATTTAGGGGTTTTCAACAAAAAGAGTCATGAAGTTTCCTCTAAGGAAGCCACCATCTGGTCAATTGTATGGATCTCGCTGTCTATGGTTTTTTCCGGAGTGGTCTATTGGGTTTATAATTCAGATATAGGTCCGGAAAGTCATGCGCTGGCAGTAGAGAAATTTACCCAATATCAGGCGGCGTACTGGATTGAGAAAGCCCTTTCGGTAGATAACCTGTTTGTATTCATCCTGGTTTTCGGGTTTTTTAAAGTCCCGAAATACCTTCACCACAAGGTTCTTTTCTGGGGGATTATCGGGGCACTGATTTTCAGGGCAATATTCATCTTTGCGGGAGTGGGTTTAATCAATCTGACCTATCTTCCTGAAATGAATATCTTCGGGCATGCAGTGAAAATTAACGTTGTTATGGCGCTGTTCGGTCTGTTCCTGGTGTATGCCGGAATTAAATCCTGGGGAGGTGGTGACGGTGATGAAGATGAAGACTACAGCAATACAGCAGGAGCAAGGCTGATTAAAAGATTCTGGAAAGTTTCTGATAATTATGCCGGAGATAAGTTCTTCACCGTTCAGAACGGGGTTAAAATGGCAACGCCGCTTCTGGTAGTGGTTGCGGTAATTGAATTTACGGATGTGCTTTTTGCGGTGGACTCCATCCCTGCGATCTTTGCCATCTCCAATGACCCTTTTATCCTTTACACATCCAATATTTTTGCGATTTTAGGATTAAGATCACTGTATTTCCTGCTGGCAAACTTTATCCACATGTTCAGCAAGCTGCCTTACGGTCTGGCCGTGATCCTGACCTTTATCGGTATAAAGATGCTTATTGCACCGTGGATTCATATTCCGTCTCCGGTTTCATTGGGAATTGTAGGTGGGGTTCTGGTCATTTCCGTTCTTTTATCAATTATGTTCCCTGATAAAAAAGAAGATGACGGGCAACAAAAACTCGGACAATAAACTACTAAATAGAAAGGCTTTACAATATATGTAGAGCCTTTTTTTATTTATGACTGAATCTGATTGACCGAATAGGTAAGTAATGAATAGTTACCGTTCGTATTTCAGCAGCTTATTGATCTTGCGCCGGGTCTGGATTGATACTTTGTATGCTTCATCTCTCAGTCTCTGGATTTTCCCTACAGGCTGAAAGAAAAGCTTGTTTTCAAAAGGATTGAATGACAGCATTTCGTTATCGCAGGCTTTAGCATCCAGAAGTGAATTCCTGTCAATTTTCACTTCCCCGATTTTTATGTAAGGCGACTTTTTCCATTCCACATTCAGCTGGTTGACGGGCTGGTTTTTCAAATCGTAGCAGATCTGGATCAGAACATCAGCGGTAAAATCCTGGTTCGTTAAATAATTTTCAATCGCATCCTTCACTTTCAGTTTCTTCCCGAAATGCCGGTCCACAGATTGCGGTTTCAGTTTAATCTTCATCATGTGGTCTCCCAGGCGGTATACCCCGACAGAATGAAAGTCGAATGATAAAAGAAAATCATTTCTTCTGTTCCAGAGCTTAATTATATTCTTCACAAAAGAAGCGGTAAATGTAGAAGGGATTACTTTGATAATCTGCAGTATCAGGGAAAAGGAGCTCCATTTTTTAACAAAGAACTGGTTCACCGAAGTAAACAGTTTTAAAAAAGTGCTTACCGAGTTGATCGGGAATAAAGGAAAATTAACCAAAGGGTAATTCGCAATGAGCGTACCGTTGTTGTCCTTTATTTTAACGGCAAATCCATATGCAGGAATATCTTTTCTGCCACGCGTAACCTTAAGGTGCGCATTGGAAAACCTGATCGTCAGATCATATTTTTCTTCATCAAAAAAAGGCTGGAATTCCTCAGGAATATTTTTGGCAATTAGAAATTTGCCTTTTACAACCGCATAGGTCTTTGCATGGGCATTCCGGGTGGCATAGTTAACGTCACTTGTCGTGGGTGACTGTTCAACGAAATCTGAAATACTTTTTTTATTAATTTCAAGAAGTTTTTCTTCGTCTGCAGTCAGCTTATCGTATTCCTTATTATATTTTAATGGATTTGGCATTTAGTTTTTGAGTCCAATTATAACGCCAAGTTTTTGAAACTGTGTTAATACAGTATTAATGATATTTGAAGTTTCTCAACAATAAAGGTTTATGATTAACGGATTTAAGTTTAAAATTCTGAAAACAAAAAGGTTAGGCAAAATAAAGCAGTCTTAGATTGAAAAGTTCTCACTTTGCATCATTCATCGTTACGCCTTAAAAAATGCTATATTTGTAAAAAATATCAATTATGGGCGTAGCAGATATGTTATTTAAGCGTAAAAAAGAGCAGGCAGAAAAGAACCTGAATGACGGTAAAGAGTATATGGAAGAATATGGCAAGCGTGAAACTGTGGTTCAGCTGCCAAGCGGACTTCAGTATGAGATCATCAAAGAAGGAGACGGAGAAAAGCCGGGCCCGAGGTCTACCGTAAAATGCCACTACCACGGAACCACGATTTCCGGAAAAGTTTTCGACAGCTCTGTGAAAAGAGGAACTCCCGCTTCATTCCCTTTGAATAAAGTAATTAAAGGATGGACGGAAGCTTTACAGCTGATGCCTGCAGGAAGCAAATGGAGACTGATTATCCCGCCGCATTTAGCGTATGGAGATCAGCAGATCAGCAAGGAAATCGGGCCGAACAGTACCCTTGTTTTTGAAGTTGAGTTGCTGGAAATTAAATAAACCCACCTTAAAAATAGCTTAAAATTTACCCGGAATCCGGGTAAATTTTTTTATTTCCGTATTTTAGTAAGGAGATTAATTAAGAACAGTTGAGTAATCACAACAGAATTAAACCTGTATTGCTGATTGATAAAATACAATGAAATGAAAAAGCTGATTTGCATTTTAACGGTCCTCTGTGTGCTGACTTCCTGTGTTTCCAGGAAAAACCAGGCCATCAGGCAGAATATCCTGACTTTAAGGGACAGTTACTGCAAAGCGCCCTTTAAATACAATTATTCAGATAAAATACCGTCTTACAATTCAGATTCCATTATTGCGGCCAACCGTGAACTGACGGATAACTTTTCTGACCAGAGCATCCTGATTTTAAATGCCCTGGATAATCTGGATGAGGTTCATGAAATCATGGAGCTTAAAAAAGACACTTCCCTTGCCTCCCAGGTAAAAGTTTTACAGCTCAAAAGCAGGATCAACAGCAAAATAACCATTGCTCTGACGGAACTGGATGCAGTAGCCGCAGAATTTGACTGTGAAGGGGAGCGGGTGGCACAGATCGGGAATTATGTGGATAACCTGAATGATTCCAGAAACAACAGACTGATCTTATATTCCATTGTCACAGGAGCTGCAGCATCCATTGCAGGCGGAATTGTGAAAGATGATGCATGGAGCAGTGCTATTGATATCGGCGGCGGTGCCTTGGGTGCAGGATTCGGTCTGGCTACCTTCAATCCCAAAGGAAAAAAAGTGGAATTCATCCACCAGAGGAACTTATTGAGGGACATCTGGAAAGAAAAACTGGAATCCCCTAATTTCCCGCCTTTTATCTGGTATATGTACACAGAGAAAAAATTTTCAAACAAAGAAAAACATTCCATTATCAGCAGCATGAAACAGCGGTGGCTGCATTATCAGTTTGATGATGATCAGAACGCCGCGGACCGTTCCGTTATTTTCAGTGACGGAGGATATTACCGTTCCGGTGACCTGCACAACAGGGCGGCTATGCTGAACCAGATGCAGTCGGCAACACGCACCATCAATCAGAATATCAATTACCTGCTTCTGGATCTGGATAAGCTGATCTTATAGTCTGGGAAGGAATAAAACCGGATTTTTATTTAAACCGGAGGTTAAAAGCGTCTGAATCTGTACATTTGCTGCTGATTATTGTTACGGATGTCAGAATTAAAAAAAATCAGGGAAGAACAGAACCTCACCCAGGAAGAACTGGCCGAAAAGTCAGGTATTTCCGTCAGGACGATTCAGCGGATTGAAGCAGGAGCCGATCCTAAAGGGTACACGCTGAAAACTTTGGCCTTAAGCCTTAACATCACTGAAAAAGAGTTATTGGCTCAGGATATCCCGGCAGAGATAGAGATGAAAGCTGAAGAGCCTGTTCTTGCAGGAGAAAAAGAAAGGCATGTTAACTACACTCAGGTTAAAATGATTAATATTTCTTCGCTTCCTTTTGCGTGGTTCCCGGTTGCTAATTTCCTGCTGCCGTTATTGGTGATGTTTTTCACAAAACAGAAATCTTCAATAGCAAAACAGATTATTTCCCTCCAGATATTCCTGGCCGTCATTTCGCCGGTTATTTTTATGATGGTCGCTTTTCTTAAGCTTGGGTCAAGCTCTGTTCTCATCACCATGATCCTGCTGACCCTTGCCAATATATACATAATCCTAAGAAATGCATATGAAATAGACAGGAAACAGAAACTTTTCTATAAGCTGAATTTCAGCATCATATAAACCTGGCAGGCAATTGTCAGGTCTTTGTCAGGTTAAATTTTCAGGCTTTATTTAATTATTTCTGAATCTTTGCCAAAAATAATCCAATGACAAAACATACCTGCATCAGCATCTTTATTTTCTTCCTTTTCATCGGGAGCCTGAAAGCCCAGATTGATAAAAAATCACCTTTATTTATTGAACTGAAAAAACAGGACAGCCTTTTTTTTGAGCGCGGCTTCAATAACTGTGATATGACCTACCTGGAAAAATCAGTAGCCGGAGATCTTAAGTTTTACCATGACAAAGGCGGTTTTCAGAATAAAAAATTATTTCTCGAGAGAACAAGACAGAATATCTGTTCCAATCCTGATCAGAAGCCCATCCGTAAAGTAATAGAAAGCAGCCTGGAGGTTTTCCCTCTGTATAATAACGGGGATCTGTATGGTGCGGTACAGTCCGGGGAACATCAGTTTTATATCCGGGAAAGGAATAAGGAAGATGTATTGGGAGGCCGGGCAAGATTCACGACGGTCTGGGTGAAAAAGGATGGAAACTGGATGATGAGTAATGTCCTCAGCTATGATCACCAACAGCCGGATAAGGCACAAATTACAGACCCTCTCGAACAATTGATGAAGAATAACAACATTCCGACTTTAGGATTGGGCATTATAGAAGGTGGTAAACTGACACAGGTAAAAGTATACGGAACGCTTGACGGCAAAGCAGCGGCACCTTACAACAGTCTTTTTAATGTGGCGTCTTTAACCAAACCGATAACTGCAATGGTTGCCCTACGGCTGGTAAGCCTCGGGAAATGGAGCCTTGATGAACCGCTTTATCACTACTGGACGGATCCTGATCTTGCCAAGGATCCCCGGCATAAAAAATTAACGACAAAATTGGTTTTAAGCCACCAGACCGGTTTCCCGAACTGGAGATGGCAGCATAAAGATAATACGTTAAGTTTTGAATCTGATCCCGGAACGCGCTACCAATACTCAGGAGAAGGCTTTGAATATCTTCGGAAAGCAATCGAAAACAAATTCCGTAAAAGCCTGGAACAGCTGGCAAAAGAACTTATCTTCCAGCCTCTGAATATGAATGACACCAGCTATGTCTGGAATGAGAAAAAAGACTCTGAAAGAATGGTTACAGGTTACGACAGAAATGGGAAACCTTATGAAACGGTAAAGAATAAAACAGCGAATGCAGCAGATGATCTCATCACTTCGTTAGAAGATTACGGTAAATTTTTAGTAGCTGTACTGAATAACGACGACCTGCTGTCACCAGCCGTTTTTGAAGCGGTGAAAACCAGGCAGGTTAAAATCAAAAACGATAAATATTTCGGGCTTGGCTTTGAAATATATGATCTCGGAAATCATGAGATCGCCCTTTCCCACGGCGGTTCCGATAAAGGTGTCAATACCATTGCTTTTCTGTTGCCCGAAACAAAACAGGGCCTTGTCATTTTCACCAATATTGAAAACGGATACACCGTTTATGAAGCCTTGATTAATCAATACTTTGGCGAGGCAGGAAAGAAGATTGTAGACATAGAAACAAAGTAAGGTTAAATAAAATGAAATAAATTACAGTTAAATCTTAATTGTAATTTATTTTGTTACAGTTGAAAAAATATTTACCTTTGTCGGGTAATCAAGATGAGTAACACAAGATTTGCAACAGCAGTACATATCATGACACTCCTGGCGGATAGCCCGCAGGATTGGCTTACGTCTGAATGGATGGCAGGAAGCATTAACATCAATCCTGTAATGGTACGCAAAGAACTGAGTATTCTGAGAGAAGCCGGTTTGGTGATCAGCCGACAGGGAAAAGAAGGCGGAAGCCAGCTGTCCAGAAATGCAGAGGCCATTACGATTGCGGAGATTTATGCTGCGGTGAAAAATACGGATGTCTTAGGTAAAAAGAACCAGAAGCCCAATCCGCTCTGCCCGGTCGGAAAAGACATCAATAATCATTTAAACGACCTGTTTAAGGAAACAGATCAGCTGGTTATGCAATTTCTTGGAAGTAAAACCCTTAAAGAATTTACAGATCATTTCAGTTAAATTTTTTTTGATTATAAATGTAACAAAATATATTACAATTAATTTAAATAAAAAATTATGAAAAAAGTAGCAGTAATCGGAGCCACAGGATTTGTGGGTACACAGGTAGTTAAAGAATTATCAGACAGAGGATACGAAGTGGAAGCGGTCGTAAGGGATGCCTCGAAAGTTCAGCAGAATGAAAAAGTAACGGCAAAGAGTGTTGATGTAAACCATATTGAGGAATTAGCGGAAGCTTTAAAAGGGAATGATGCGGTCATCAGTACATTCAATGCGGGCTGGACCAATCCAAACCTGTATGATGATTTCCTGAACGGTTCCGTGAATATTGAAAAAGCAGTGGAACAGTCAGGGGTAAAAAGATTCATTACCGTTGGCGGGGCAGGCAGTCTGTTCATTGACGGAAAACAACTGGTTGACGGCCCGGATTTCCCTGCCGATATCAAACCGGGAGCCACTGCCGCAAGAGATTACCTGAACAAAATTAAAGAAAACAATACGTTGGACTGGACGTTCTTCAGCCCGGCTATCGAAATGCATCCCGGAACGGCAGGCGTAAGAACAGGAAGCTACAGAACAGCCCTTGAAAATCCGGTATTTGATGAAAACGGTAGAAGCGTGCTTTCGGTAGAAGATGTTGCGGTAGCGTTAGTAGATGAGCTGGAGCAGAATAATCACATCCGTGAGCGTTTTACGGCGGCTTATTAAATCTTTTAGAATCGGCTTAAAAAATTACGGCGGCCCCGTTCTGAACGAGGCCGCCGTAATTGCTCAATATAATCATTTAATCTCTTATAAATTCATAAACAGTTTCGGGTTTACAGGCGTATTGTTTTTATGCACTTCATAATGAAGGTGCGGGCCTGTAGAGCGTCCGGAATTTCCTGATTTGGCAATTACCTGTCCCACTTTTACCTTGTCATTCACTTTAGCCACCAGCTGGGACAAATGTCCGTAAAGCGTTGCCAGTCCGTTTCCGTGGGATACGATCACACAGTTTCCGTAACCGCCTTTCTGGCCTGAGAAAATAACTGTTCCGGCAGCCGTTGCCACCACATCTGAACCGAACGGCACTGCGATATCCAGTCCTTTATGAAACTGCATCTGGTCCGCTTCCGCCGGAGGATTGTTCCTTTCTGCCGGTTTTTCCGCACTGCTGCCTGCTGTATTTTTTGTTGATGGAGCTACAGGAGCAGGAGTTGCAGGAGCCGCTTTCGGCGTTACCATCACCTTGACCTGTCTTTTCTCGCCATAACTGTCGGTAACCTCAATAATTCTTTCTACCGGTTCAGCCTTTACTTCCGGAACAGCAGGAGCCGCGGCAGGCTTTGGTTTATTCCCCGGAGTGGATTTCACAGAGGCCAAAACGGTTTTAAAAGGGATCGGATTCTTTCGGATCCCGAAATTTGATGAAATATATCCTTCAGTAGGCATTCCCAGAGGTACCTGCATCAGTTTTTTCTGAAGGTCCATCAGGTACTGGCTGTACCGGTTGGCCTGCTTGGCCAGGTAAATGGAATTGGAAATACTGTCTTTACTCAGGATCGTCAGTCTTTCGCTGGGCACATCTTTGGATTTCAGGAAAGAATTCAGTTCTGTTACCGTCTGATCTACCAAAGTAAGATCCGTTTTCATTTTTAAATAATCAACACTGTCTTTTTCAGTATTTATTTTAACAAGATTTACTTCATAATTTTTATCGTCTTTTTCAGAATACAGTTTGGCAATGAACATGCCCTGTGCAAAAACTACTGATAAAAGCCCTCCCAGAAGGATGTTTATGTTCCTTTTGCTGCTTAGAAAGTTTTTCATTTTTCTTCTCTTAGTATATTACAAAACGGTTTAAGCCTGCAAATTTAATTAAAAATATACTTTATGGCATATTTTTAACAACACTTTAAGTATTTAAGTAAATAACGGGGAATTAGATATTTAATTGTGATTAAATATTAATTTTATCCGGAACCAGATTTTATCATGCATCGAAAGGCATGCTTCAATCTTTGTTTTAATATATTTGCAATTCATATTTTCTATCATGGCTAAAAAGAAAACGGATACAGAATCTAAATCGAATACGAAAAAAAGCAAAAATGATGTTGCGGTAGGGGTTGTCGGGAGCGGAAGTTTTGCAACGGCTATTGTAAAAATGCTTGTTGAAAACTGTAAAGTAGTTCACTGGTGCGTAAGAAATGAATATGTAAAAGGAGCCATTGAGCAGAGAGGCCATAACCCTACGTATCTTACGGCAGTTAATTTTAACCTTAAAAATTTAAAGCTGACCACCGATATCAATGAGCTGGTATCTGCCTGTGATACCATTGTGCTGGCCACGCCGTCAATCTATCTTTCTGATATGATGGATAATATGACCTGTGAGTATAAAGATAAGATTTTTGTTTCTGCCATTAAAGGGATTATCCCTAAAGTAAACGATGTGGTAGCCCATTACCTGAGAGATGAATTCAAGATCGGGTTCAGGAACCAGGCGGTGATTGCCGGGCCGTGCCACGCCGAAGAGGTAGCCATGGAAAGGCTTTCCTACCTTACGGTTGCTACCGTAGAAGAAGAAACTTCCCAGAAACTGGTAGACATATTCAATTCTGATTTTATCAAGATGCGTTCCAGCAAAGATATCTTAGGAAACGAGTACAGTGCAATTCTTAAGAATATTTTCGCTATCGGAGCCGGGATCGCCAGCGGCCTTGGATACGGGGACAACTTTACGGCCGTTTTCGTTTCAAACGCCATCCGGGAAATGGAGACTTTCCTTGAAGCCATCTATGAGGCACCGCGGGACGTTAATGAAAGTGCTTATTTAGGGGATTTACTCGTAACAGCGTATTCATTGTTTTCAAGAAACAGGAACCTCGGAAATCTGATCGGGAAAGGCTATACGGTGAAATCTGCAATCCAGTCTATGAACATGGTGGCAGAAGGATATTATGCGGCGGATTCCATTTATAAGACATCCAAAGAAAAAGGACTCGCCCTTCCGATTATCGATACCATCTACGGAATTCTGTATGAAGGGAAAAATGCGGAAAAGCAATACAAAAAACTTACAACAAAACTAAATTAATTCAGGCAGGCCGGACTGTTTAGAGAATTTGCATCTGACGTTTAAAACCGTTACTTAATGGTGTTTTTTCTTTATTCCGGATGGAATAAAGGTTGAAATTTTACGCCTTAATGGTTTTGCCTGTACTCCATAAGCTATATCAAGGTTCATATAAAATAAGATTGTTAAACTTTTTAAACAAGTCTTTACTCTGAGAACTTTTCACGAAATTTGATATCATATTTAAATTTTAAATTATGTCACAATCGCTTACAAGCAGAACGCCGAAACCGAAATACGACGTTGTTCTTATCGGTGGCGGAATCATGAGTGCCACTTTAGCTACCTTATTACATGAATTTAATCCGGATCTGGATATTGCCATATTTGAAAGACTGGGCAGGTTTGCCAAGGAAAGCACCGCAGCCTGGAACAATGCAGGAACAGGACATTCTGCATTTTGTGAACTTAATTATACGCCTGAAAAGCCTGACGGAACCATAGATATTTCCAAAGCGGAAAGCATTGCCGAACAGTTTGAGATCTCCAAACAGTTCTGGTCTTATTTAATTACCAAAGGATATATTCAGGAGCCCAAAGACTTTATCAATTCATGTCCGCATATGAGCCTGGTATTCGGTGAAAAAGATGCTGAATATTTAAAGAACCGTCATGAAATCATGTCCGGTTCCGCTCTGTTTAAAGGAATGGAATTTTCTACTGATCATGAAAAGCTGAAAGAATGGATTCCGCTGGTGATGAGCAAAAGAAATCCTTCGGAAGTAATGGCGGCTACAAAAATGGATCTGGGTACAGACGTTAATTTCGGGACCCTGACCAGAAAAATGGGCAGGCACCTGCTGGAAGATTCCAATGTGGAGGTTTTCCTCTACCATGAAGTAAAAGACATTGATCCGAAAGAAGACGGAACCTGGGAAATGAAGGTGAAAGACAGGATCAACAACCATAAGCAGGAAGTGGAAGCCGGCTTCGTTTTCATCGGTGCAGGCGGTTACGCACTGCCGCTGCTGGAAAGTTCCGATATCAAAGAAAGCGAGGGGTACGGAGGATTCCCGGTTTCCGGACAGTGGCTGGTTACCCACAATCAGGAACTGGTAGAGAAACATCAGGCGAAAGTATATACCCAGGCGACTGTTGATGCACCGCCTATGTCTGTTCCGCATTTGGATTTAAGGATTATTGACGGCCAGAAAGCCTTACTGTTCGGCCCTTTCGCCGGATTTTCAACAAAATTTCTGAAGGAAGGAAGCTATCTTGACCTTCCTGAAAGTGTCAATACAAAAAACATAAAATCTCTTTTCGGGGCCTGGTGGCATAATATTGCGCTGACAAAATACCTGGTTCAGCAGGTAGCCATGAACAAAGCCCAGCGGATACAGCACCTCAGGGAGTTTGTTAAAGATGCCAGAGAAGAGGACTGGGAACTGAAAGTGGCCGGACAAAGAGTTCAGATCATCAAAAAAGACGAAAAAACAGGTGGCAAGCTGGAGTTCGGTACTGAAGTGGTGGTCAATAAAGCCGGAACCATTGCTTCCCTTTTAGGTGCTTCCCCCGGCGCATCAACGGCAGTCTATGCCATGCTGAATGTTCTTGAAAGATGCTTTCCTGAAAAACTGCACGGGGAATGGAAAGAAAAATTAGTGGAGATGATCCCTTCCTACGGTCAGAAGCTTTCTGCAAATCCGGAGCTTACAGAAAAAGTGAGGAACTATACAAAGGAAAAATTAAAACTTGAATACTAAACACCTGTAATGAGCAATGGGTGATAAGCAATAATCAATTATCTTTACAGATTACTTATTACCCATTCCTTATCATTAAAATTAAGATGTCTGATACCCTTGTAAAACCGGTTATTGTAAAAGAACTTTTAGAATCCCTTCAGGCAAAAATAGAAGAGGAGCAGCAGGTCATTGTCCATTGCTGTTTTCCGGCATCACCGTTTTTGGGGAACCTGATCAGGATCTGGAATACCACTTATCTTTATGATAACCAGTCGGAGCACAAAAGCCGCCTCATTCATGCGGAAAACATTACCATTTACCCGAACTGGACACCCGTTCCGTTTATGAGGGACTTTTGGTTCACCCTCGTTTTTTCAGGTCTCCCGAAAGACTGTAAAAGTTTTGATCTGAAAGAAGTCATCCCTGAAGAAGGCGGATTTTTTGTAGAATCAATCAAACGAAATTCTTCAGATATTTACCGCGTGAAGATTTCTGAATCTTATTAACCCATCCAAGCCGGCTCAATCAAAAAAACGAAATATGAAAATCAAAATTCTGTCTTTTCTAATGATGATATTTTTCTTTGGAAATACATCGGCACAGGAAATTAAAAAGCATCTTTATAAAGGTAACATCGATAAATACCCGGTAACATTATACCTTGTTGAAGAAATCTCCGGATGCCCGACTACACATTACAGCGGCATGTATAAATATGATAATGCAAGCGAATGGCTGTATCTCGAAATTTCAGACGATGAAGAAAATAAACTGGTCATGGTGGAAGGAGGGATTACGGGAATCATCAGTGTCAAAAGAAGTGGTGAAAACCTTACCGGCTATTGGATGTCACCGGACGGAAACAAGAAACTGAATGTAACCCTAAAAAAAGCTCCGGTCAACAGCAAACTCCTGAAGCCTTACGAAGAACGGTACGACCAGGTAAACTATGAAATGAATGATTGCTGATAAAACATTCAACGCTGCTGAAGTTCATATTCAAAATCAAAGTTAACACGTTCCATCAATGAAAAATTACCTGTTCATCTTTTTGCTGTTCCCGATAATAAGCTTTGCCCAGAAAGCCTCAAAAGAAAAGCTGGAAGTAGAAAAGTTTCAGAAAGCACTGAACAAAGAATATCTGGATCCGAAAGAAACGCCTCTGCGGGGAGATCATTTCACGAATTTTAAAGCGCACCCGTTCTTTCCGGTTGATTTAAAATACAGGGTTACGGCAAAACTTTTAAAAACAGAAAATGCAGAACCTTTTGATCTTCCCACTTCATCCGGCAAAACAAAAGCGTACCGGGAATACGGCAAGGCCACATTTACTTTAGAAGGAAAATCATATACATTAACCCTGTACCAAAGCCTGGACTTGATAAAGCAGGCAAAATACAGAAATTACCTTTTCCTGCCTTTCCGGGATCTGACCAATGAAAAAGAAACCTACGGCGGAGGAAAATACCTGGACCTTACCATCCCGAAAGGCAATCTCATTGTGCTGGATTTTAATAAATCCTACCATCCTTACTGTGCCTATAATGCTTATGATTACAACTGTCCGGTTGTGCCTGAAGAAAACAGGCTGCCGGTAGAAATCCGTGCGGGCGTTATGTATGAAGATATCTATCATTAACCTATGGTGAGCCTGCAGTTTTACAGCGAAAAAGATTTTAACGGAGTAAATTATCCGCTGGATCAGATCCAGGCAGGATATACTTCCACTGCGGCATCTGCACTGAAGAGAATCTCAGAAAGGAATACCGGTCTGGAATTTGCCGTTACCGTTTTCAGCAATGAAAAGCCTGCCGGGTTTTTTACCCTGGATTTCGGAGATGACAAGCTTGATGCGACAGGCAACCCGGATTCTGTACTGCTGCGTTCCCTATCCGTTAATCCGGAGTTCCAGGGGAAAGGAATAGGGAAAGCCGTCATGCTGCAGATCGATGCTTTCGTGCGTAAAAATTTTAAAAACTCCAATGAAATTGTCCTGGCGGTAAACTACGATAACAGTTCTGCTTACGAACTGTACTGTAAAGCAGGGTATCATAACGGAGGCCGTACCAAAACCGGCAGAAACGGGCTGCAATATCTGATGCATAAAAAACTTTAAGAAATTTTTAATCCGTATTTTTATGTTTGGCGTGATCCTTTCTTCTAAACTCAGGTAATTCAAATCATAAAACATGGAAATCTCTCTTCAAAATCAGGTCGCTGTAGTTACAGGAAGCTCCAGCGGAATCGGTTCCGGAATCGCAAAATCACTGGCTTCAGCCGGCGCAACCGTTGTTATTAACCATTCCTCAGAAAGGTCAGCCGGAGAAGCCGAAGCCGTTCTCAAAGAAATTACCGAAGCAGGCGGAAAAGGAATAGTCTGCCAGTGTGATGTTTCCAAAGAAGACCAGGTGGTAAAAATGTTTCAGGACGTGGTTTCACAGCTCGGGACTGTCGATATCCTGGTTAACAATGCAGGTGTTCAGAAAGATTCCAAATTTACTGAAATGACCCTCGACCAGTGGAATACCGTGATCGGCATCAACCTTACCGGCCAGTTTCTCTGTGCCAGAGAGGCCATCAAAGAATTTCTCCGCCGCGGAATCGATCCTTCTCGCTCCGTTGCCTGCGGAAAAATTATCCATATCAGTTCGGTGCATGAAGTTATTCCATGGGCAGGACATGCCAACTACGCCGCAAGTAAAGGGGCAATCAGAATGCTGATGCAGACGCTGGCACAGGAATACGGAGCTGATAAAATCCGGGTTAATTCCATCTGTCCCGGTGCCATTCAGACACCTATCAATAAAGATGCCTGGAGCACTCCCGATGCATTAAATTCACTCATGACCTTGGTTCCCTATAACAGGATCGGTCAGCCGCAGGATATCGGGAACCTTGCTGTTTTTCTGGCAAGCGATTTTGCAGACTATATCACCGGAGCCAGTATTTTCGTTGATGGCGGAATGACTACTTTTGAGAGTTTCTCAACAGGAGGATAGGCTTTTGGCGCACATTTCCGGCTTTCACTACTCGCTTTTTTGTGTCTGCCACATTATCCGAAGCTTACAAAAAGAGCTCAGACATGCCGTTCAATCCGGGGCGCAGGGTAGATAGAAGCCGGAGACATTTGATACTAAAAAAACACAGACATTTAAAAAATTATGAAAGAAAAAGACCGGTTATCAGACGCTGCATGGAAAAAATGGGGACCTTATGTAAGCAACAGGGAATGGGGGCTTGTGCGTGAAGATTACAGTGAAAACGGCGATGCCTGGAACTATACCAACCATGATACAGCAGAAGCCAAAACATACCGCTGGGGAGAAGAAGGCATCTGCGGGATATGTGACGATCTGCAGAAACTGGTTTTTTCGGTAGGGTTCTGGAACAAAAAGGATAAGATGGTTAAAGAAAGATTTTTCGGCCTTTCCAACGGGCAGGGCAACCATGGCGAAGATGTAAAGGAATACTTTTACTATCTTGATTCTACACCCACCCATTCGTATATGAAGATGTTATATAAATATCCTCAGAATGCGTTTCCTTACGAAGACCTGATCAATACCAATGCTGAGAAAACCAAACAGGATCCCGAATATGAGCTTATTGATACCGGAATTTTCGACCGGAATGAATATTTCGATATTTTTATAGAATACGCAAAAGAAAGTGAGCATGATATACTGGTAAAGCTTACCATTGTTAATAAATCTGAAAATGAAGCTCCGCTGATTATTTTACCTACCGTATGGTTCCGAAATACATGGAGTTGGGGATATGATGCCTATAAACCCCGCATGGTTTCTGAAGAGGCAAACCGAATCAGCCTAAGTCATAAAGATTTGGAAATTAAACATATATATGCCGGCCAATCTACAAAAGTTCTTTTTTGCGATAATGAAACGAATAATGAACGGCTTTATCAATCTCCCAATACAATTAAGTACAGCAAAGACGGCATCAATGACTTTATCATCAACGGAAATACACAGTCCGTCAACCCGAAAAATAGCGGAACCAAAGCATCGTTCCTAATAGATGAAACATTTCAGCCGAAAGAGGTAAAAACGTTTGAATTCAGGATTTCAGATAAAGACTTAGAGCAACCTTTCAAAGATTTCAAAGATATTTTTGAATCCAGAAAAGAAGAAGCGGATGTATTTTATGAAGACATCCAGGACGGAATAGAAACGGAGGATGAAAAACTGGTTCAGCGCCAGGCTTTTGCCGGAATGCTCTGGAATAAAATGTTCTACCATTACAATGTTGAAAAATGGCTGAAAGGTGATCCGGGGCAGGTGCCTCCGCCAAAGTTCCGTGAAAAAATCCGTAATGCCGAATGGAAGCACCTCAACAATGAGCACATCATTTCAATGCCGGACAAATGGGAGTATCCCTGGTACGCTACCTGGGACCTTGCTTTTCACTCGATCAGTTTTGCCCTCATCGATCCTGATTTTGCAAAACATCAGCTGAAACTCTTCCTGTTTGAATGGTATATGCATCCGAACGGCCAGCTGCCTGCCTACGAATGGGATTTCAGTGATGTAAATCCGCCGGTTCATGCCTGGGCAGTCTTCCGGGTTTTTAAAATTGATGAATATTTAAAAGATAAACCGGACATAGCTTTCCTGGAAAGTACGTTCCAGAAACTGCTGATGAATTTTACCTGGTGGGTCAATAAAAAAGACATCAACGGAAATAATATTTTTGAAGGCGGTTTCCTGGGTCTTGATAACATCGGGGCTTTTGACCGCAATGCAGAACTGCCCAATGGAGAACACCTGGAGCAGTCTGACGGTACGAGCTGGATGGCAATGTTCGCCTTAAATATGATGAGGATCGCCATGGAATTAGCCCTCTATAATAAGGTGTATGAAGAAATGGCCATAAAGTTCTTTGAACATTTTCTTTCCATCGCAAATTCCCTGGACAATATGGGTGAAGAATGCTTCAGCCTCTGGGATGAGCAGGATGAGTTTTTTTATGATGCTATTTCTTCCGGGCACGGCAATCACATGTATCTGAGATTGAGAACGATTGTCGGGCTGATCCCGATGTTTGCCGTTGAGGTAATTGATGATGCCATGATTGAGAACCTCCCGGATTTTAAGAAAAGAATGCAGTGGGTGCTTGAAAATAAACCGGAACTGGCGGCTTTGGTTTCCCATTGGGATGTAAAAGGTCAGGATTCCAAACATCTGCTTTCACTACTTAGAGGGCACCGACTGAAAAGGCTGTTGCACAGAATGCTGAATCCAGATGAATTTTTAAGTGAATTTGGAGTCCGTGCCTTATCAAAAGAATATGAAGACAATCCTTACACCTTACAACTGAACGGAACTGATTACACTGTTAAATATACACCTGCAGAAAGTGACAGTGCGCTTTTCGGAGGAAACAGCAACTGGCGAGGCCCGGTCTGGTTTCCCATTAATTTCCTGATTATTGAGAGCCTGCAGCGCTTTTTCTTTTATTACAGCCCTGATTTTCTGGTGGAATATCCTACAGGAAGCGGAAAGTATTCAAATTTAGATGAGATTGCAGATGCTTTAAGTAAACGGCTTTCAAAATTATTTTTAAAAGATGAGAACGGCAACCGCCCTTTTAACGGACAGTATCCGAGATTTCAGACGGATCCGGATTTTAAAGATTATATCCTGTTTTATGAATATTTTCACGGGGACAACGGCCGTGGAGTAGGCGCTTCCCACCAGACGGGATGGACCGGCCTGATCACCAAGATCCTGATGCCGAGATTCTCAAAAAAGAAAATTGCAGAAGCAGAAACGGAATCCCCGAAAGCTGATGATTAATTATAAAAGATTAAATTTATCTCAGTTAGTATTAAGACTTATTTTATTTAAAATAAATTTTTGAAAGTGTAAGATCTTGATTTTCATTAATTGAATTATGCCCTCTACTCAAATATCTGCTGGATGACTTCCAGCGAAGGCGGTGTCTGGAAATCTGTAATATGATAATGATAATAGACCAGAAGGCTGTCTAACAGATCCTTTCTGTAAGCCGACGGGATTTTTACGCGGTAGGGATCCGGAGCAGAAATGATCATTTTCCAGACGGCAGAAACTTCTTCACTGAACAGTTGGTGCATCGGTTCAGCAGAAAATGTCCCGGTCTCCGGATCAAGAAAATTACCGGAATTAAGCAGAGGGGCAACGCCGTGAATTTTTAAAATCTTAATTAAAAAAATGTAGTGAGCCTGGTAATTCCGGTTTTCCAGTTCATTGATAAATTCATGAATGCTGAAAAATATATTCTGATTTTTGTTTTCGTGTCTGAGGTTCTGATTCAGAAAATCTGAAATAAAAAATACAACGGTGCTGCATTTTATATCCGTATAAATATCACTGCTTTTCACCATTTCAAATTTTGAAATGGTCTGTATGCCATTTCCTTTTACCGGAAGCAAGGAAAAACTCAGGTGGCTTAACGGCAGAAGCAGGGCTTTTTTCTTATTTTTTTTGGTATAAATCCCTTTTAAGAAATAAGACTGGAAGCCGTCATCTTCTGTAAAACAATGCAGGACCGCATCATTTTCTCCATATTTTATGTAAGATAATAAAAAACCGTTCTGTGAATTCATTAATTGACTACCGCAATCTTAGCTGTTGCTTTATCAGATCCGTCTTCATTGGTCATCAGTACAAAATAGATCCCTGAAGCCACCCTTGAACCTTTCTGGTTATTTAGGTCCCATTCATAGTAACCGCCTCTTGCGACTGCAGAGTTTACGATATTTCCGGCTGTATCGGTAATTCTGATATTGGTAACTTCTGCCAGTCCTTTAATGGTCACTTTACCTTTGAAATTGCTATAGACTACAGGATTAGGATAAACCAGAACATTTCCGAAATCCGAGGTAACATCGGCAATATCTCCCTGATAGGTAACAATTCCGTCATAAGAAGCAAAATATACCTTTCCGGTTTTCCTGTCAACTTTGATATCCGTGATGGTATTGGTAGGAAGCGGGGAATTTTCTTTGGTAAAATGTTTAATGGTCTGTTGTCCGTCAGCAGAAAGATAAAATACACCGCCACCATCTACGGAAACCCACTTGTAATCACCGGCATCCACTTCAATCTGTAAAATCTGGGTATCCCTGAAGAGTTCTTCTCCAAGTCCGTTCTGTTCAATAATAATAGGTTCAACCACTGCACTTGCCGGCGTTTTTATCGCTGAAACGGCATTGGGTAAAACCCTCAGTCCGATATCTCCGCCGATCCATGCATCACCTGATTTATCAACAGCTACAGAAATGCTTCCTCCGGAGCTGGCAGCAAAGCCATTGGCCTGGGTTAGAATATACTCCTTGTCATCTGAAATATTTGTAGTTTTATTCGCATCATACGCTATGAAACTGTTAGTTCGGGGAGTAGGTATGAAAAGCAGGCCTTCATAATATAATGCTTTCTGTGCAGCTCCGAAATTCTGAGTGGTGTTTCTTATCAGAAAATTGTCGGTAGCCCTGTCGTAAGCACCAACAGCTGTAAAAGGTCCTGGCGCTGTGCCGTCCCCTGAAAAAGCAACCGTTACAAATAAATTATTGACATCATCAAAAGTAAGACCTACGGCACGTCTTGCAGAAATATCATCGGTGCCGAGATTATAGTTTTTGGCGAACGTAAAATCTTTGCTGCCCGGATTATATTTCATTTTATAAACACCACGCCCATTGGAAGTGGTATAATTGGTAAAGAAAACATCAGCAGGGTTTACAGGATCTGAAACAACATCCAATACATTGAATTTTGTTGTATTGCCAATAAAATAGGAAGGGTAGATCCATTCCGCTCCGTTGAAATAATAGAATCCGGGATTCTTCGGGTTATTAATTCCGGTATTGTATCTGCCTTCTCTTCCTCCCGTAGAAACAAGGATCTGGTTTTCACCATACAGACTGATTTTATAAGCATAATTAAAATAGGGCCCGTCCGGCTTGAAAGAATTGCTGCTTTCATTTTTTATGCCTGATAAAACGGTTCCGCCGTACACACTGCTCCCAATTGTGGTTGCCGTGTTGCAATCTTCCCCAAAGCTGACGGTATTATTGAAATTTCCGTTCGTATTGAATGTATATACCCTGTTCACGTCAGTAACAACAATATTGCTGTTGTTCACCACAACATCACGAACGTTGCTGAAATTCTGTGAAAGCGCTACCGGAGCGCCGCTGTTATAAATATATCCTGTTGTTGCAGATGAAAAACTCAGCACGCCTTCTGAATCAATATGTATGAAAGAGCCTGCGAGATCTGTCGTCCATGTTGTGAACACCGGAAAAGTAGTGTTCATTTCATGGCTTTTCAGGCCTGTATTGGTTACTGCATACACTTTGTTCCCGAAGATCGTGGCTTCATTACTAGCTTCATAAACGCCTCCGGATAAAAAGAATGCCGAATCTTTAAACTCTTTTTTCTTCAGGTCAAATATAGAAACACCGTAGCCTACGGAAATAACAGCCAGATCTCCTGTAATGGAAATATGATTGATTCTCTTGCTTCCGTTATAGCCTGTCGCAATCGGAATATCCACTACATATTTTATTCCGTCCTGAGAAATTACATCCAGAGACCCATTTTGATAGCCGACCAAAGCAACCTTCGTCTGCGGATTGTAATCAAAAGCTGAAATTTTCACCTCATGCAGCCCGTTGGCTTTCGAAAGCTTGGTAATTTCACCGGTGGAAATGGTATAATAGAAAATCCCGTTTTCCGCTGCTGCAACGAGTTTCCCGTTGTCTTCCTTCATGGCCAGAACATTATTGTAAGAAAACAGGTCTCCCCATTTTTTTGAAGAAATGGTCTGTGCATTGGCCAATGGCAGCGATGCCAGAATACCGAGAGAAATTAAAGAGAGTTTTTTCATGCTTATTATGCTATTATGCTGCTGTCAATAACCTGATTATTCCAGGAAATGTGTTTTATATTTTTATCTGTATCGAAGAAAAAGTCTATCCTGCCTAAAAGCAGTCCGGCCCAGCCTACCTGGTTAACCAGGACGTTTTTACCCTGTCTGTTCATGAAAACCTGTGGCTCCGGCAGAAATGTGTGGGTATGGCCTCCCAGAATAAGATCTATATTTTCCGTTTTGGCGGCTAAAATGGTATCACTTATCTTATTGGGTTCATCTTTATAATCATAACCGATGTGTGAAAGGCAGATCACAAGATCGCATTTCTGATCATTTTTCAAAAAGCTGGCGTAATGCTGTGCGACCTCAACCGGATCCGAATACACCGTTTCTCCATATTGCTTTTTACCAACCAACCCTTCCAGCTGGATTCCCACACCAAAAAGCCCGACTTTAATTCCGTTTTTATTAAAAATTTTATAAGGAGAAGTTTTTCCGTCAAGAACGGTATTTTTAAAATCGTAGTTCGAACAGATAAAAGGGAATTTTGCATTGGGCAGAACCTTTAAAAATCCATCCAGTCCATTGTCAAAATCATGATTCCCCATAGTAGAAGCATCATATTTCATCATAGACATTAATTTAAACTCCAGTTCACCGCCGAAAAAATTAAAATAAGGGGTCCCCTGGAAAATATCTCCTGAATCAAGAAGCAGGACATTGCTTTCCTGGTTTCTGATCTGCTGGATTAAGCCTGCTCTTCTCGCAAAGCCTCCCTGGTTAGGGTTTTTGGTATAACTCGCATCAAAAGGCTCTATCCTGCTGTGCTGGTCATTGGTATGAAGAATGGTCAGTTGATTTGTAGTCTTTACACCCGGAATTTTTAATTCTTCCGCCATCATCATATTGGGAGCGAGGGCCATAGCCAGGGTTCCGCCGCCTATTGCTTTTAAAAAACTTTTTCTATCCATCACTTCTTACCGGTAAAATTTAAACGAACATCTGTATTGGCTTTTATTTCAGGACTGTTTTTGAAGTATTCAATAAAAAGATCCCTTAATTTAATGCCTGTGGGAATTGCTTCCCCTTTGGCAAAAAATTTCATATTGTCGCCGCCCAAAGCCAGATAATCAGATGTGGCAATATAATAATCCTGAGCCGGATTTACCGTTTTGCCGTTGATTAAAGTTTTGGTTAACTGCCCGTTATCGGTTTCTATATATAAGTGGGATACCGGATTATTTACCTGCGTTTTTGCATAATAATCAAAAAGCCCCTGTAAATCGCTTCCTTTCATTTTTACAATAATCACTTCATTTTCAAAAGGCATGACTTCAAAAACACTTTTCAGTAAAATATCACCTTTTCCGATGGTTGTACGGATCCCTCCGATATTGATCAGTGCGGCATCCACATTTTTATTCAGGTTGGCTTTAGCCCACTTATCGGCTCCGTCAAATGTATAATCTGCTAAAAGGTTACCGAGGTTGCTGTTGTCTCCCTGTTTTGTAAGATCTGTATCCGTATGAGAAATCTTCTGATTCATCTCCTTGTCCAGTTTCTGCTTGTAAGGCTCAATAAACTTTATGAACTCCTCATCATTCTTCAGTTCATTATTAATAGGAATATTTTTCCGGGTCTGTATATCTGCCACCTGAAGCGGAGAAGCCGTCTTACAGGAAGAGAGAACAGCCAGAGCAATTCCTAGTAACAAGAATTTATTTTTCATATGTTGCAAATTATTTTTAAAGATCATATTTAACTGCCGGTACTTAATGCTTTTATAAACAATCAGGTTATAGCAATGCCATATTATCTTTAGTATATGCAAATATAATTATATGTATAATAAAACATTATTATTTATGATAAATTCTTAGTCTAAATTATTAAATTTGGCAAAATAATTCTTACAGATGAGCATTTTAAAAGGAGTAGGTGTGGCTCTTGTAACACCCTTTAATGAAGATTTATCCGTGGACTTCGACAGTTTGACAAAACTTGTGGAATACAATATTGAAAACGGAACCAGTTATTTAGTTGTTTTGGGAACTACAGCAGAAGCTGCAACCCTTTCCGGTGAGGAAAAGAAACAGGTGGTAAATCATATCATTAAGGTGAATAATAAACGTCTGCCTTTGGTATTGGGAATTGGCGGCAATAATACCCTTGAAGTGAAAAAACAGATTGAAGAAACTGATCTTACCGCTTTTGAAGCAGTGCTTTCCGTATCTCCATACTATAATAAGCCTAATCAGGAAGGGCTTTATCAGCATTATAAGGCACTCGCTTCCACAGGGAAAAATATTATTATTTATAACGTTCCTTCAAGAACGGGACAGAATGTTGAAGCGGAAACAACATTGCGTCTGGCAAAAGAATTCCCGAATTTATTCCTGATCAAAGAAGCGTCACCGAATATTCTTCAGTATTTTGATATTTTAAGAAAGAAACCTGAAGGCTTTTCATTGGTTTCCGGTGATGATGAATTTACGCTTCCCGTAACTTTAGCCGGAGGCGACGGGGTTATTTCAGTAATCGGACAGGGATATCCGAAAGAATTCTCTGTCATGGTTCAACTGGCTTTTGAAGGGAAAGTGAAGGAAGCTTATGAAATCCACAATAAAATGGTTGAAATCACAAGATTAATTTTTGCCGAAGGAAATCCATGTGGAATCAAAGCGGTACTGGCTGAAAAAGGTATTGTGAAAAACTATTTGAGACTTCCGCTTGTAGCTGCTTCAGAAGGTTTGCATGCAAAGATAAAAGCTGAAATGGAAAAAATATAACAGGCATCAGTACAAATGGGCAGTTTTTTAGAGCTGATAACCCATCTGAACATAAACTCATGACTGATTTAATGAAACAAATAAAGAAAGTGAAAGGCAGTTATGCTTTTCACTTTTTTAATCATCCTATTTAAAATAATGGAATTAATAAAAGCAACAGAAAACGAGATCCCTCTAATCCAGGATTTGGCGAAAAGGTCCTGGGAGAGTGCTTATGCAGGGATAATTTCGGACCGGCAAATTAATTATATGCTGGATTTAATGTATTCCGAAAAAGAAATATCAGCACACTTTCAGCACCCGGATTATCATTACTATTTGATTTTTGATGAAAACAACAGGTCATTTGAAGGATTTATCGGGTATGAACATGGATATGAAGAGCAAACAACGAAACTGCACAGGATTTATCTTGTTCCGGAAAGCAAAGGCAAAGGTTTCGGAAAAAAGGCCATTGATTTTTTAAAAGTGCAGGTATCGGATCAAGGTGATAAAAGAATTATCCTTAATGTTAATAAAATAAACACAGCCAGGGAATTCTATGAATCACAAGGATTTAGAGTGTACGGCGAGGTGGTAGTAGACATAGGAAACGGTTTTGTAATGGATGATTTTGAAATGGAATTTTTAATTCACAAATAATAGACTTAAAATTCTGTAACATTTAACCGCAATTCTATAAAAGGTGAGATATTTATTTTAGCCATCTTTGCAACAGAACCAAATCGCTTATAATAAATACATTCATATGCTTGGTCATAAGCTCAGGCTTTTAATCAGTATATTTTTTTTCATCCTTAGTGTTTAAATTCCTGCATTTTTATAATGCAGGGATTTTTTTTATCATTGTAATATTTATTTTCTTGTATTTCACATTTAATTGAATAAATGTTTATATTTACGCTGTTATTAAATACATTAAAAGGGATGAAAATGTATGTAAAATTTGACTTCAATACGCTGTGTAAAAAGGTGTTGGAGGAAAAGCTCAAAGAGCATGGATTAAAGTACAGACTGGTAAATTCCGGTGAAGTTGAATTTCTGGAATCAGTTAATGGTGAACAGCGTCAGGCAATTAAAAGCAGCCTGGAAGAATACGGAATGGAAATCATAGAAAGCCAGAAAGTAGCTTTGGTACAGAAAATTAAGGATATCATTGTAAAGCTGGTCTTTTCCGGTGAAATGATTTCTGTGAAAGCCTCAGTGTATATTGCAGAAAAAATGAACCACAGTTACGGCTATCTTTCTACCCTGTTTTCAGAAGTAGCCTGTACTTCAATTGAGAATTTTATCATACTCCAAAAGATTGAATACGCAAAAGAACTCATCATCAGCAAGCAGTACAGCCTTACGGAAATTGCACACAAGCTCAACTATTCCAGTGTGGCACACCTAAGCACCCAGTTTAAAAATACAACAGGAATTACCCCTTCTTATTTCCAGAAAATCATTGCCGGCAGAAGGAAGGCAGACAGTTTCAACCAGCAATACCGTAATGCGGTATGACCAGGGAATGTCTTAATGTGATGCTGATGGATCACGATGAAGGAAACCATATTTTCTTTAAGAATATATTTCAGGATCTCAAAATCAGGATAAAAACCAGGGTGTTTTTTACCGGGCACGATATGATGAATTACCTGAAAAGTGAAAAAGCCGTTATCCCGGAACTTCTGTTCATGAATTTTGATGTCCCTGAAAAAAATGTCCTGGACTGCCTCACTGAAATCAGGTCATGCTGTAAACTCAGCCAGATGACTGTTGCTGTTTATTCATCAAATTTATCATCGGATGGAGAGGAAGAAATCTTTATAAAGGGAGCAAATGTCCTGATGAAGAAGCCGGATAATTACAAAAACCTGAAGAAGGCACTTACTGAAATTGTGACAGTTAACTGGCAGTATCACACATCCGGACTCAATAAAGATAATTTTATCATGAAAGTGTGAAAAATTATCATTAAGTTATTTCCATATTAAAATTAATTGTCTATATTTGCTGTATAATATTCACGTAATAGTGAAAACACAGTGGATCTGCACGTCAGATTTACAGCTCGTTTTCTTTATGAACATGGATTTTAAACTAAATTATATAATCACAATGTTAGTAAAACAAAATGAATTATATCAATTTCCAGCTAGAAGCGCAGCAGATCTTTAAGCAAAACGGTACAATCATGAAAACTCGGAAGGGTTAAAGGAAATTATAAATGGCATTCATTGTAATCCTTTGGCAACAACAAGTTAGTTTTTATAAATAAGCAAGTTGGAAACATAATTCATTTTGTTTTTTTTACTTTATTTTAAGCTTAGCATCAAATAATTAAATCATATTCAAATCACCAAATCACAGAATATTAAGCGAAAAATAAGTATTATCAATGGAGTAAAGTAATTTTCTTCAAATAACAGTTTTATAAGGGGAGACCGCGGAAGATTATTTCTTTTCGCGGTTTTTTTATGAAATTTTACTCCATTTGTTTTTTCCTTTGTACTGCCTTAAGTAATAATTTTTAAGTACCTGATGCTCTGGCAGGGCCAGGAGGGAATCTTTTGTCAGGATTTTTTCTACTGAACTCTTTGTGGTCTTGATAATTGCCGAATCATTCACCAGGTCTAGCTTCTTAAAATCTATGACTCCGCTTTGCTGTGTACCCAGGATATCCCCCGGACCGCGAAGCTGCATGTCTACTTCCGAAATTTTAAAGCCGTCATTGGTTTCTACCATTGTTTTAATCCGGGTTCTGCTGTCGGATGACAGTTTATCTGAGGTCATGAGGATACAATAGCTCTGTTCCGCGCCACGGCCTACGCGCCCGCGAAGCTGATGGAGCTGTGACAGACCGAACCTTTCCGAACTTTCAATAACCATTACGGAAGCATTCGGAACGTTTACGCCCACTTCAATAACGGTAGTGGCCACCATAATTTCCGCTTTTCCGGAAGCAAAATAACCCATGGCCGCATCTTTTTCGTCAGGCCGCATTTTTCCGTGAAGCATGGTGACATTGTAATGCGGAAAATTATCCATCACATTTTCCAGTCCTGTCATTAAGTTTTTATAATCTAAAGTCTCGGATTCTTCAATTAACGGATAAACGAAATACACCTGCCGCCCTTTCTGTATCTCTTCACGGCAGAAATTATACACGTAGGCCCTGTCTTTTTCACGTCTGTGGGCTGTAATAATCGGTTTTCTTCCTACCGGCAGTTCATCAATCACCGAAACATCCAGATCAGAATAAAAGCTCATAGCCAAAGTTCTCGGGATAGGAGTGGCCGTCATGATCAGGATATGCGGCGGAATTTTATTCTTGGCCCAAAGCTTGGCACGCTGTGCAACCCCGAATCTGTGCTGTTCATCAATGATCGCCAGTCCGAGATTCTGAAACTTAACTTTATCCTCAAGAACGGCATGGGTTCCCACCAGGATGGAAAGCTCGCCGTTTTCTAATTCCTGATGGATGATTTTCCGTTCGGAAGCTTTTACGGAACCGGTAAGAAGCCTTACGTTCACGCGGGTTTCTTTCAGAAGGTCTTTGATTCCGTTGTAATGCTGCTGGGCAAGGATTTCCGTTGGCGCCATGATGCAGCTCTGAAACCCGTTATCTTTTGCAATAAGCATCGTTAATAAAGCAACCATTGTTTTTCCCGAACCTACATCACCCTGCAGGAGCCTGTTCATCTGGACCGGACGCTTCATGTCCAGCCGGATCTCTTTAAGCACCCTTTTCTGGGCACCGGTAAGGTCAAACGGAAGGTGGTTATTGTAGAAATCATTGAAATAATTACCCACAACCGGGAAAGGGTTTCCTATCGTATGACTTTTGTGATGGAGCTTTTTTAAAGCGTAACCCAACTGAAAGAAAAAAGATTCTTCAAATTTCAGCCGGTAATTGGCCTTCTCGAAATATTCCATATCCTTTGGGAAATGGATATTAAGATAAGTATGCTGCCTTGACAGAAATGAAAAAGCTTTTATCAGGTAGTCCGGAAAATTTTCATGAATAAGGTTCGGGATTTCCTTGCAGATGTTTTTTAAGACCATCTGAAAGAATTTCTGGTTCAGTCCTCTTTTAGTAAGCTTTTCAGAGCTTGGATAAATAGGCTTCAGCCGCATATCCGTGTCTTTTTTTTCTTCAATTTCTATCTCCGGATGTGCCATGGAAAACTGACTGTTGAAAACATTGATTTTTCCGTAGATATAAATTTCCTGATTAACGGGAAGCTGTTCTTTGAGCCATTTTGAATACTGGAACCACACGAGATCCATAGCACCGGTATCGTCATTGAATTTTGCAGAAAGTCGTTTTATCTTTCCGGTCTGTATTTCCTGGACACCGGTAATTTTCCCTTTAAGCTGAACATCAGTGCTTACCTCATGAAGCTGAGCGACTTTATGAACCTTACTTTTATCCAGGTAGCGGATCGGGAAGAAGTTCAGCAGGTCTTCAACGGTAGAAACGCCCAATACATTTCTGATGAGTTTTGCTTTTTCAGGACCTATTCCTTTGACGTATTCTATGGAGGTTTCTAAATTCATTTAAAAGGTCCACGAATTTCGGGAAAAATTAGAAATTAAAAAAGGCCTTCATGGATGAAAGCCTGTATTTTATTCTTTTATTTTAGATTTAAATTTTTTCTGGTAATCTTCCCACTGTTCTCTTGAACGGATTTTTTTGAAAAGGTCCTTGCAGATAAAATCCAGATAGGGTTCCAGTTCCCTGGCAGAAAGCTCTCCCTGAAGAATGGTAATCGGGCCTCCTTTTTCATCAAGGAACACCGTGCTTGGCACTGCGCCTACATTCATATACTGGGTAAATTCATGTAAAGAATTACGGCCTTTTTTATGTTCTGTATTTGGGTTTGAAAATGTCCTCCCGAAAATTTCAACTTTATTTTTTTCTTCTGCATTGAACTTAACAGCGTAATAATTCTCGTTTAAAATTTCAGCAATAACGGGATGTCCATAGGTTTTTTTATCCATTATTTTACACGGGCCGCACCAGTCTGCATAAAAATCAATAAGTATTTTTTTTGGATTTTCTTTCTGGGCTTTTAAAGCTTCTTCAATGGTCATCCATCTGACCTGGGCAAAACTCAGGGTCAGCATGAACAGGCAGATTATGCTTATGATTTTCTTCATGATTTGATATTTAAATAAAAAATAAGCATAATGTGTATGTCTATTTTACATCCTGCATTAATTTTTTTACAAACGGAGAGATCAAAATTAATACTACTCCGGCAATTAATGCATAGATTGCCAATTGATAGTATCCATCGGTATAAGACTGTAATTTAGATAACAGATCATTACCGGTATTAGACTGTGAAATTTCAGCGCCTAGTTTTCCTGCTGCTAACTGGCCGAAGGCACTGGCCAAAAACCAAAGCCCCATCATCATTCCAAAAAGTTTTTTTGGTGATAATTTAGTAATAATAGACATTCCGATCGGTCCTAGGCATAATTCTCCGATTGTAGTTACAAAATAAGCCAGTGTGAAAACATTTAATGAAGTAATACCCTGCGCATTTGCGAAGAATTTGGTATAATAAAAAATATAAAACGAAGCTGATAAGAATAAAAAACCGATTCCAAATTTAATAAGTGTATTGGGTTCTAGTTTTTTCTTAGCTAAAAATAACCAGAGTAAACCGATAACCGGACTTAAAATGATAACAAAAAGGGTATTAGAGCTATTGTTTACTACATTAGGATCCATATTAAATCCTAATAAATTATGATCCAGATTGTCTTTGGCAAATAATGATAAAGAGCCACCACTTTGTTCATATATGGCATTGAATAAAAAATAAAAGAAGATAAATGCAAACGCCGCAACTAACTTTTTTTGTATGCTTACTTCCTTAAGTTTTATCAATTCAAAAAGAAAGTATCCGACTGCAATTATACCGATGGTATACATGAAATAATCTGTAAAATGCGTATTCTTAACCATGATAAAGATAAGCGGAATGCTTAATATCGAAAGTACATAAACGGCAATTTCTCTGAGTTTTCTTTTTCCTGGCTCCATATTGATTAACGGCGAATTGCCAATCGGGCCCAGGTTTTTCTTAGTGAAAAGAAATGTTAGCAGGCCAATAATCATCACAATTGCAGCAGCAAGAAAACACGCTGTCCACGAATAGTACTTACCTAAATAAATACATAAAGCACCTCCAAGAAGCCCGCCAATGTTAATCCCTGCATAAAACATCCCGTAACCAGCATCTCTTCTGGGATCTTTTTCATCATACAGTTCTCCAACCATCGATGAAATATTCGGTTTGAAAAAACCGGTACCAATGATTGAAAATGCAATACCGTAATAAAACATTTCTTTCGGTGCAAAAGCAATGAGGAAATTTCCGAGGATCATAACAATTCCTCCAAAAAACAAAGATTTTTTAAAACCCAAAATTTTATCGGCAAAAATTCCTCCAATGAATGTAAATGCATATACAAAAGCTTGAATTGCCCCATATTGAAGGTTGGCAACATCATCTTTCAGCAAAAGCTGGTCTACCATAAAAAACGTAAGAACGCCGCGCATTCCGTAGAAACAAAAACGTTCCCACATTTCTACCGTAAAAAGTGTCCATAATTGCTTAGGATATTTCCCTTTAAAATTTTGTATTTCTTCCAGCGTTAAGCTCATAATTGCTTATAATTATTTAGTTTGGGTTGTTATTGTTTTCCTGATCGAGCCCGAAACGTATCCTGTCCTGATCAATGATGTATTTAATTTTATTAGTAAGCGGTAATGCGTCCAGCTTAATTCGTGACGCAATGCGCCACATATCGGAAATGAATGATAGAAAGTCCTCATATTTCTCAGGTTACTCTCATCAAAACCTTTTCCGAATTCCAGGGTAAGTTTCCCGGAAAGGTTTTTTTAAGGTATTTTTCCCATATTCTGCGCGTTCTTTTCCTTTCTGTTGATCCTCCACAATAAGTTTTCCGATCTGACAGTAGGTGAGCAGGGTAGCGTTCGCGATGCGGGATACCTTTCACGTGATTGGGCAATAATCTCTTTTACCGACTGAAATAAAGAATCTCCGGAAACTTCCATCATACGAAAATAAAAAAAACCTCCGACTTAGCAGAGGTTTTAAATATATTTTATTGATGCGGGTTAGTTTACACCGTTCATCATTTTCTTTAATCTTGGTGATAATATCGCTAAAATTATAGCAGCAATACCACACAATACTACGAATACCATGAAGAATTCAAATAAGTTATGAATTTCCACTCCGGCAAATGTTGTATTGGCAACAGGTAACTGTTCTTTTTCAAATAAAGCGACCTGTTCCGGGGTAAGCGTTACTTTTTTATCCAAAACATCCTGAAGGTTGAACCCTAATTTTTCTGCTTTTACAAATTTGTCTCCGGTTGCCGGAATAATGGCTCCCAGGGAACCTGCCAAAGCATAACCCGCAGCATTTGAGATGAAGAAAACACCGTATAATAAAGAAGCAAATCTTTTAGGAGCGAGTTTACCTACCAATGACAATCCGATCGGTGATAAACAAAGTTCACCCATAGTCTGGATAAGATACAGTAACATTAACCACTTAATGGCCAGTAATCCTGTGTTTCCAAGATCTTTTACGTTATATGCAATAATAAAATAAGATAAAGCAATTAATGCCAGACCCATTGCCTGTTTCATCGGAGAAACCGGCTCTTTTCCTTTTGCTCTTAATTTATCCCAAAGGATACTGAAAGGTAAAGCTAAGGCTACAACGAATAATCCGTTGAAAATCTGTACCATGGACGGTGGCATATTCCATCCGAAGATATTTCTGTCGGTCTGGTTATCTGCGATGAAAGTTAATGAAGATCCTGCCTGCTCAAATGCAGCCCAGAAGAAAATGATAAAGAATGAAACGATATAAATTACCCAGATTCTCTGTCTTTCCACTTTATTTTCGGCAGAGCTCATAATCAGAAATGCCAGTGAAATACCCGCAGCATAGATAAAAGGATAAATAATTCCTTTGATCAGCTGTCCCATTCCTACAGAACTGAATCCGAATTCTCCTACCAAAACATATCTGAATACGAAGAAAAGAGCAACAAATAATATGGCAGAAATTCCCATATTTTTACTTGAAAACTTTGCAGTCTGAGTTTCCCCTTCTTCAAAATCTTCACTTGTATTATTCTTCGGCAGTCCACCGATTGGCCTTCCTTCCGGTGTTACCACATACTTGTTTTTAAGAATAAAGAACGTTACCGTACCTACAAGCATGGCGATAGAAGCAGCTAAGAATCCCCATTTGAATGCGAAGATATCCCTAACTCCTTCAGAATCTTTAACATCACCTAAATACGGACAGATAAACTGACCTAGGAATGCCCCGATGTTAATTCCCATATAGAAAATGGTAAACGCGGAATCCAATTTAGATTTTTCCTGTTTCGGATAAAGACTTCCCACCATGGAGGAAATATTTGGCTTGAAGAAACCGTTTCCAAAAATAATAATGAACAAGGCCAGCCACATTAAGGTCTTCGCACTAACGAGATCAGACGAAAACGTTGAAGCACTGAAGAATAAAAGCAACTGTCCGATAGCCATCAAACTTCCGCCTACCAAAATCGCATTTCTGTTACCGATGTATTTATCAGCAATGAAACCTCCTAAAAGCGGGGTTAAATAACACAGTGCGAGGAAACCTCCATAAATAATTGCTGCATCTGCTTCTTTGATGAGAAGAGAGTTTACCATAAATAAGGTAAGTAATGCTCTCATTCCGTAGAAGTTGAATCGCTCCCACATTTCTGTACCAAATAGTACCCATAATCCTTTAGGATGTTTAGTCTTCGACTGAACGGCTGTATCCATATATTGATTGTTAAATTTTTGTTAAGACTGACAAATATAGTTTTTTTTGAGTTTTTGGCAATATTTAATTTTTATAAATACTGAAAAAGCTGCAGAATTAATCTGCAGCCCGATATGGTGTAAGAAAACTGAAAGTTAATGTCCTTTTTCTTTCATGATTTTGTTGAGCCTTTTCAGCATGGAGACCCCTAAGAGTGTGGCAAATATCAGCAGGGCAAAATTCACCAGAAAATAATTCATCTTGTTGTCATAGCTGTACCAGGTACTGGCCAGGATGCCTGAAAGCTTGTTTCCGACCGAGTTGGCGAGGAAGAAACCTCCCATCATCAGAGCTGTAATCCTGGCCGGCGAAAGTTTTGAAACAAAAGACAGCCCCATTGGGGAAAGGCACAATTCTCCAACGGTAATAACTCCGTAACCCGCAATCAGCCACCACGGTGATACTTTTACGGCACCATTGTCTCCGGCCCAGACTGCCAGAACCATTACCAGACAGGAAAGTGCCGAAATAAACAATCCCAATACGATTTTCGTAGGGGTCAACGGTTCTTTTCCTTTCCTTCTTAAGAAAGCCCAGACTCCTACTACCACCGGCGTTAATGCAATCACCCAAAACGGATTAATCGACTGAAACAGCTCGGTGTTGTACAGATAGACTTTGCTGTCCGGTTCTTTTTCCAGTCCGGCTTTTTGTTCAGGAGAAATATTTCTGAAGTAAATATCTTTTCCGGCCGTTTTTATGGATTTTCCGTCTTTGCCTTTCTGAGACTGATACTGGTCGTCATACACAGGGACTTCTTTATCTGCATAACTTTTCCCGTCTACCATATAGATTCCTTCCAAAGGCTTTTCCATAGAGGCAGGAACACTTCTGTCCGTATAATAATTGGCCCACCGGGTCAGCGCGGTTCCGTTCTGTTTAAAAACTGCCCAGAAGAACATACTGATCAGGAATACTGACAGTAAGGCACCGATGGATGCTTTTTCAGTCGGTTTGGCTTTAAAATACAGGGAAGCATAAAAATAAATAACCGGCACACAGGCAAAAATAAAGGCATCTGTACTGTCGCTTCCGAAAATATTTCCGGGAATAACCCAGCCGATGACCCCGGCAATAATGGCAGGAACAAAAACTTTAAGCATGATTTCAGAAAGCTTGGTGTCACCTTCCTGTACAGGTTTCATCTGTGCGGCATGGATGTAATGTTTCCGGCCGATCGTGAAGATCACCAGACCTACCAGCATCCCGACGCCTGCCGTGATGAAGGCCTCGCCCCATCCGAATTTATTCCGCATGAAAGCAGCGATAATATTGCAGATGAAAGCTCCGATATTGATTCCCATATAAAAAATATTATACCCGGAATCTTTATTGGCTTTGTAAGGTTCTTCTGAATATAAGTTTCCCAGAAGGGTAGAAATAGTAGGCTTAAAGAACCCGTTTCCGATGATGATTAAGGCTAATGAGGAATAAAACAGGGGAAGGTCTTTGAAAACACCCATCCCGATGTATCCCGCTGCCATCAGGATCCCTCCCAGATAAATGGATTTGATATACCCTAAAACCCGGTCGGCTAAAAACCCTCCGATGAACGGTGTGAGATAGGTCAGTGCGATATAAGTCCCGAAAATATCGTCCGCAGTTTTATCCGGAAGCCCTAGGCCGCCTTTGATCCCGGCAGGTTCAATAACGTATAAAACAAAAATTCCGAGAATCAGGTAATACCCGAAACGCTCCCACATTTCAGTAAAGAAGAGAAAAGGCAACCCTTTTGGATGTTTGGTCTTCATAGTTTCAAAATTTCAAATTTCACAAATATAAAATTTTAAAAACAATAATTGAATTTTATTAACTTTGGATAAAACTTATCAAATGGAGATTACCATTAAAGAAATTGAAAAAAGTCTGAAATCGCTTCCCAAAGAATTTCTTGGGCAGGTAAATGATTATATTGAGTTTTTGAAATCAAAATATACAGAAACGAAAACCGGAAAAGATTGGGCGGAGAATTTAACCGATTCTCAAAAGATATCAATTGAAAAAGGGATTGATGATATTAAAAATCAGAAAACGTATTCTCATGAAGAAGCGAAACAGAAAATCAGGCAGCACCTTTCAGAAAAGTCGGAATAATGGAAATTGTTTGGTCTGAAGAAATTTTACGAAACTATCTGGGTGTCTTGGATTATTTATTTGAACATTGGTCTGTAAAGGAGATCGAAAGTTTTGAAAATACGTTTGATAATTTAATTGCAAGAATAAAAGAACATACAGAAATCTGTCCTAAATCTCTGTTTCTGAATTATAGAAAGTGTTTGATAGATAAAAATAACTCATTAATTTATCAGGAAGTTAATGATGTCATTTTCCTGATAGCTATCATTGATAATAGAAGTTTACACCAATATTAAAAGTAAAAATCACCCAAATTTTTGAGTGATTTTTTTTAGTATTTAAATTGATTTTAGATTTACAGATTCTCCAGGATAAAATCAGTCATTTTCTGATACAGCTGTGGTCTGGTCTGTCCTCCATAGATTCCGTGGTTTTTATCCGGATAGGCCATAAATTCAAACTGTTTTTTATTCTGAATCAATGCTTCCGAAAATTCCATGGAATTCTGGAAATGTACGTTGTCATCAGCCGTTCCGTGGATCAGTAAAAATTTCCCTTTCAATAAACTGGCATATTCGGTAGGAGAGTTCTTGTCATAGCCGTCAGGGTTTTCCTGTGGGGTTCTTAAAAATCTTTCGGTGTATACTGAGTCATAATACCTCCAGTTGGTTACCGGTGCCACGGCAATTCCCGCTTTGAAAACATCGGCACCTTTGGTCATGGCTAAGCTCGTCATGTATCCGCCGAAGCTCCATCCGAACATTCCGATTCTTGATTTGTCGATGTATGACTGGTTCCCAAGCCATTTTGCCGCAGCAATCTGGTCTTCGATTTCATATTTCCCTAAATTCATGTAGGTAACTTTCTTGAATTTAGTCCCTTTATAACCGGTTCCGCGACCGTCTACACAAGCCACGATATATCCTTTCTGCACCAGGTGGTTGAACCATAATGCATTTCCGTTATCCCATGAATTTGAAACCTGCTGGGAACCCGGGCCTGAATACTGGAACATAAACAGCGGATATTTTTTATTCTTGTCAAAGTTTTTAGGCTTCATGATCCAGGCATTCATCTGGTCTCCGGCTTCATTCGGGATGGTGATGAATTCTTTGTCAATAAAGTTGTCAGCTTTTAATTTCTGGAGCTGGTCATTATTGTTCTGAAGCTCTTTTACCACTTTCCCGTTCCCGTCTTTTAAAACAAACGTATAAGGTTTTGAAGCCGTGGAAGATGTTTCGATGAAATAGTTATAATTTTTGCTGAAGTTCGCAGCGTTGTTTCCGTCTCCGTTCGAAATCAGCTGGGCTTTTCCGTTTTCGATATTGATTTTGGAAATTACTTTATTGATGCTTCCTTTCTCTGTAGTCTGCACATAAATTTCCTTTGATTTCGGATTGAATCCATAATAATCAGTTACTTCCCAGCTGCCTTTTGTTACCTGCTTTTTCAGCTTGCCATCCTGGTTATACCAGTATAGATGACGGTTTCCGTCTCTTTCGGAACCCCACAGGAAACTGTTGTCGTCCATGAATTCCAAAGTCACGTTATCGGTGTCTACCCATTTGTCATCTGTTTCGGTAAACAGTTTCTTTACATCCCCGGTTTTTGTATTTACCTTCAAAACGTCAGAAGCATTTTGTATCCTTTCAGAAGTGATCAGAACGATTTCATCGGCTTTTGCAGTCTGAATAACGTTAGGAATATAATATTTTTTAAAGCTATCCAGATTTACCTTCGTTTTGTTGTTGCTGTCCAAGAGATAAATGTGCGCGGAAACTACAGAATTTTTTTCTCCTGCTTTCGGGTATTTGTAACGCATTTCACCCGGATAAAGCATTTTTCCGTAGATGGGAATATAGATTTCAGGAACTTCGCTTTCCTCGGATCTCACAAAAACCAGGGCATTGGAGTTTTTCGTCCAGTCATACAGCCTTGCATGACCGAATTCTTCTTCATACACCCAGTCGGCCAGACCGTTGAGCACCGCATTTTTCTTTCCGTCGTTTGTAATCTGGGTTATTTTCCCGGAATCAAGGTTCTGGTAGAATAGATTATTATCGGCAATAAAAGCCACTTTGGTTCCGTCAGGTGAAAATCTCGGCTCCTGAACGAATTTCCCTTGATTCAAAGAAATCACTTTGCCTGACTTCAGATCTTTGATGTCAAATTTCCCCAAGAAAGAATGCCTGTAAATCGGCTGGCTCTCTTTTAACAGCATGATCTTGGATTCATCATCAGAAAATTCATAGCTCTCGAATCTTCCGTCAACAATATTTCCTTCTTTCTGAGACGTTTTATACGCATATTTTGCAATTCCGCCCTGTTCGATCACCAGATAATTTTCACCGTTTTTCATAGAGGCGATTCCGGCAATGCCTTTTCCGCGGTAATATCCTGAATATATTTTATCTAATGTGATTTCCTGGGCAGATAAACCCTGGGATATAGCAGCTACTGCAAGTGTTAATAAGAATTTTTTCATTTCTAATTTTAAAGATTTCAAATATAACAATTTTATTATATGCATAAAAAAGCATTTGAATGAGATATTGGCAAAAAAATTGAATAGTTAAAGTCTAATCAATTCAATAATAATTATGGAAACAAATGCATATGACCAGAAGTTGAACCGGTATGAACTGGAAGATAAAATTTTATACACCGGATTTTCCAGTTATGAAGATGCTCAGAAAACAGCTGAGGAAAAAGGCGGAGAACTGTTAGAAGCAGCGTTCAGGGATGGTAACGATAATCCGGCAATTACAAGTGAAGCAGGACTTTTGGATAAAAAGCTTCATTATTTTGTAGATGCAGGGGAAGAATATAAATTTATCCACTCTTCAGATCCGGCTTTCAAAGATTATGCGGATGAACTTCAGAAAATAAAGGCTAAATTAAGGGAAGATGCTCCGGATGAGCGTTATATTACCAATTTTGAAATAGAAAATGCAGAAGACCCGATTGTGGTAATCAAAGACGGACATTTTGAGTCTGTAACTTCACGGGAGCGTTCAAAATACCTGAAGAACGCGAAAGTATATGAGATTGCCGTATCTGTACCTAAATCTTAAAATATAAAACAATGAGCAAGACAAAGTATTCAAAGAAAGCTCAGGAGAAAGTAGAAGAGGTCATGGATGAATTCAAGGAAGGAAAACTGAAATCTTCTTCCGGCGATAAAGTGACCGACAGGAAACAGGCTGTAGCCATCGGTATTTCCGAGGCACGGGAAGAGGGATTGAAAGTCCCGAAGCAGAAAAAGAAAAATGATTAATCAATAAACCGGCCTGAACTTAGTTCAGGCCGGTTTTATTTTCTATTGAGATCAGCTGGCTGTCAGTTAACCTTTATGATGGTAGAGTACTTCATAATACTCATCCGCCATCCGGTCACTGTTGAACTGGTCTTTCACATCATTCATAGAGTTGTACTGAATCTGTCTCCATTGCTCGGGATGATCATAATAAGCCGGAAGGATTTCGTTTTCAAGAATTTCATACAGTGCATTCAGGTCATAATTGTCCTGTTCATAAACACTCATGTTCTCGTAGTCACATTTAGGAACCACAAAGGAATTCTCGCCGTGTTTTGCAAACTCAGGAATCCATCCGTCATCTGTTGACAGGTTAACAGTTCCGTTCATGGCTGCCGTCATCCCTGAAGTGCCTGAAGCTTCTCTCGGAACCCGTGGGTTGTTGAGCCAGAGATCAGAGCCCAGTTTTAAGGATTTGCTTAATGCAAGCTCATATCCGGTGAGAACTGCCATGCTTTTATAATTTTTACTTTCTTCCACCAGGGAATTGAACGTTGAAATTGCAGAATAATCCATCGGGTAAGGTTTTCCTGCCCAGATGATCTGAACCGGATATTTCGGATGGTTAAGCAGTTTGGAAAATCTTTTTTTGTCATGCAGAAGCAGGTCGGCACGCTTGTAGCCGGCAAATCTCCTGGCCCAGACAATAGTGAAAATATTGGGATCGAATAAATTTCCGGTCTGGTCTGCTACCGTTTCAAACAGTTTTTCCTTCAGGTGCTTTTTACGGGCATCAAAACCTGCGTCATCATTACCTTCTTTAGCTTCATATAACGGCTGGTCTGCCCAGTATTTAAATTCCTGAGCATTGGTAATGGAAGTGATTTCACAAATCCCCTCATATTTACTCCATATCTTCCTTGAAACGGTCCCGTGAAGCTCAGATACCCCATTGGCTATTTTTGCCATTTTCAGGGCGCATAAAGAATGGTTAAAGCTGTCGTCATCAGAACCTTCAATGCGTTTTACCTCTTCCATGCTTAACCCTGAAAAATAAGACATATCATGGCAGAGTTTCAGGCTGTGTTTTTCATTTCCGGCCTCTTCAGGCGTGTGGGTAGTGAAAACCAGTTTTTCTTTTACCTTATTCAGATCTCCGTTGTATTTCTTCAGCAAATGGAAAGCCGCAGGAAGTCCGTGGGCCTCATTTAAATGATAAATTTCCCTTTCCATATTCAGTTCATCCAGCAGCTGGGCACCGCCTTTTCCGAGCAGGATATACTGGGCCAGCTTGGTGGCTTCATTGGCATCATACAGACGGTGGCAGATGGTTTTGGAAACGTGGTCGTTTTCCGGGACATCCGTTGAAAGGAAAAACATCGGGGCCGTATGGAAGATCTCAGGATCAAGGTACCATACTTTCACCCATACCGGGGCGCTGTGGATTTCAATCTGAAACTTAATTCCCGTGTCTTCAAGGAAGCTGTACATTTTTTTTGTCCAGACAGGCTGTAGCGTCTGGTCATGGTTCCTTGCCTGGTCATAATATCCGAACTTCCACAGAATTCCTATCCCGATGAGGTCCTGTTTAAGATTGTAGGCACTTCTCATATGAGATCCTGCCAGGAACCCGAGGCCTCCCGAGTATATTTTCAGAACCTGTTCAATGGCAAATTCCATAGAGAAATAAACTGCCTTCTTAGAATATTTTGGGTTAATGGTAAAGGGTATCTTAAAGTTATTAAAATCCATATATGCAATTTTATATTTATATAAAGATATTAAATATGAAAACAAACTCTATGTTAATTATTCAATAAATTGTTTTAAAAAAATACCTGCCTGCCGTTTTTTTAAGTACCTTTAAATGTAAAATTTTGATAATCAAAAACTTCATAATTTAGAGTGAAGCTCATATGTGTTCCGCAATCATAAAAATGAAGCACATGAAAAAAACATTTTCTGATGAAGATTTAATCAAGAACCTGAGTTTATATTACCTGAACCGGCATCTGAAAAAGAAGCCGATTGAAAAATACCACCGTACCATAGACGAATCCAAGCTGCACGACCGCGAAAAATACAGGAAGAAAGCAGAGATCCTGCTGCTTAACTCTTTTATGCACCATTTTCCTGACGTTAAGTTTGAAAATTTAACCTGTGAAAGCCCTGACTTCATTGCAAAATTCAACGATAAAAAAATCGGGATTGAACTGACTGAAGTTATCAACCACATGGGAATGAAAAAGATCGAAAGCAGCCTGAATAAAATGTTTCGCCAGGCCGAAATCATATTGGAACAGGAAGACACCGCGAAATACCGCGGTGTTTATTTTTTAGAATTCCATCCGGATATAAAGTGGAGCACGTTAGAACACCAACAGGAAATAATTTTACATATCTGCAAAAGCATTAAAAAAGGAAAGCCTTCGGGCTACGTAAAAAACGTCAGGAAGTCCTCTCACCGGAGGAATGTTTTTATTGCCAATGAATACAATATGAACCTGTTTGATGAGCTGTGTTCAGAGAAGATTGTGGAACTCATCAATAAAAAGAATGAAAAATTCCCTTATTACGACAGCACGGTTGATGAATGCTGGCTGGTTATTGTTTCGGACATGAACTCTATCGCGTCAAGGTATACTTTTATTCAGGACAAAGAACATCTGCAGCAGGTAAAAAGCCCTTTTCATAAGATTTTCCACCTTGAGAATCTTTGCGGAAATATAACCAGTATCAAGTAATTTGTTATTGATATACCATAGATTTATATTTTTTTATGAATTATTATTCTTTGAGATGCGTTTATTGATGTGGAATGTTTATATTTGATAAGCACAAAGTTACCTCAACTAATCACCATCAAATTGAAAATATGAAAAAATATCTATTCCTTTTTTTTCTGCTGGTCTCACGGATGCTTTTCTCTCAGGCAGATTGTTCCACGGCTCTTGCTGTATGTGGAAATTCCAGTATTACCTATTCGCCATCCGGGATCGGAGCTGTTAATGAGAGCTTAGGCGGATGTCTGATTACAGGAGAGCACAATTCCATCTGGTATAAAATCACCATTGCTACAGGAGGCACACTTACTTTTGACCTGGTTCCGGGAGATCCTGATGCTGATTATGACTGGGCGATCTACGGACCGAATGTTTCCTGCGCAAACCTGGGGGCTGCCATACGGTGTAATGCCGCTACGGTAATCGGAGTCGGTGCCTCTACAGGACTGAATATGACCAGTACGGTTACCAGTGCTGCCGGAGGTTCTCTCACGCCTTACTGTAAATATCTGGATGTTTTGCCGGGGCAGACGTATTACTTATACATAGACAACTGGGTGGATGTATTTAACCCGACCCTGGCTCCGTTCTCTTTAACCTGGGGCGGAACGGCTACTCTGGCTTCGCCGTTTACCAATCCGGCAATTCAGACCCAGCCCTTTACACCGCCGGGTGTGCCTGCTGCCAATCCTGCGGATCCCAGGGAAATTATCATATGCCAGAATCCTGCAGTTTTTGACTTCAGTACTTTATCTGCCGGAATCCTGAACGGAAATGCCAATTTCCAGATCAGTTATCACACCTCTCAGAATGATGCACTTTCAGGCTCAAACCCGATTCTGGCACCGCAAACGGTGAGCACAACCGCTGTTTATTACTTCAGTATCCATTACCAGGACCCGGCAAACCCCAATAACCCGCTTAATGCCTGCAGGCAGGTAGGAGCTTTTAAGTTTAAACAGGGGAATATTACTGGAACAAATGTAAATCTTTTCAGCTGTAACAATAACAATGCGGGTGTGGGGACATTTAACCTTACTTCTGCCGCTGTCTTTGGTGATCCGCTGGCCATCAAAAAATATTATCATACTCTGGCTGATCTTAATGCAGGCACCAATGAAATTACCAATCCTACAGCTTTTGTATCTGCAGAAGGAACCGTGTACGTAAAAATAATCTCACCATTCGGATGTATGGCAACAGCCGTTATTACTCTGAAGTTTTATCCTGTTGTGGTAGTAACCGAGGCCAGTTTAAGATCATGTTTTATAGAATCAAACCCATCAACAGCTTTATTCAACCTGACAACTGCAGCGGTGACTACACAGACGAGTATTAAAAAATATTATCCTTCTCTAACAGATGCCCAGAACGGAACCAATGAAATCCTGAATCCAACCGCTTACATAGCTCCAGGCGGAACTGTTTTTATAAAGGTTACTGATGGAAACGGATGTTTTGCCATTGCAAAAGTAAATCTGCTGGTGCTGCCTCCTGTGTATTCCAATATCCTGCAGGATAAAATAATCTGCATAGAAGATAAAACAACCCTGGATGCAGGCCCCGGCTTTACCGCTTATGAATGGAGTACGGGTGCTACTTCCCAAACGATTAATAATGTCGGTGTAGGAACATACTGGGTAAAACTGAAAACAGGTGAATGCATTACGCAGCAAACCGTAAAAGTGTATCCGTCCGAACAGCCGGTAATTTCAGATGTGGATATTGCCAATACTACCGTTACCGTAAATGTTAAAGGCGGAACCCCGAAATATCAGTATTCAATGGACGGTATCAACTGGCAGGATGCCAATGTCTTTACCAATGTGATCAGAGGCGATCATCATGTTATGGTAAAAGATGCTTATGACTGTGAGCCTATTGATATCACCATTGTTGTCCCGAATCTGGTTAATGTAATTACTCCTAACGGAGACGGTGTCAATGACCTTATTGATTATTCTGTATTGGGAAACAAGCAGAATCTGGTATTTAATATTTTCGACCGTTACGGAAATAAAATATTCGAAGCCAATAAATTCAATGCTTACAAATGGGACGGGACGATTGCCGGTAAAAAAGTTCCTACCGGTACATATTGGTATTCTGTAACATGGAATGAAAATGACAAAAAGAATACCTTGTTCAAATATTCAGGATGGGTCATGGTAAAAAACAGGGAATAGAGATTATCTGATGATAAAAGGCCATCTTGCGAAGATGGCGTTAATTAAATGCATTGGTATCTTTAAAATAATCAGAGAGGTATAATATTTTGCCTTTTTCGGAGAACTGGATGACGGTGCAGATTTCATTCTGGTAGCTTCCTTTTCCCAGTCTGTTTCCTGATGAACGGGTCTGATAAAAATACCTGTTGTTTCCCAGATTGAAAATTTCAGAAACATGCCATTCCAATTTTTCATAACGCCTGAAAATAGCCCTGAACAAAGCCAGAATCCTGTTTTTGCCCGAAACCTCCTTCATCGGCGGAATCCAGATGGTGCTTTCATCCGTAAACCATTTTTCAAGATGTTCCGTATTCAGAGAATTTAAGTCTTTCATAAAATGGCTGATCCTGCAATTCATAAGTCCTGTTTAACATAATATACGCGAAAAACCTTAATCTGGTTTTAAATTTATCCTTATGAAAAACTTATTTATAAAACGGTTTGGATATTAAAACATTAGGCGATCTGGTATTTGAATAGCTACTGATGAAAATATTCTGAAAATAAATCGAAAGAATTTAGTTCTGATATAAAAGTTCGCTTCTCAACCGATAATTCAGGTTTAAATGCTTCGCCGGTATACTACCTGAACAGCCCTGGAATAAGGGATGAATTTAAGCAATAGATTCAATCAATTTAGAATTCATATTAAATTATTATCTTTGCAACCACAAAATTCAGAAACAATAAATGTCTCAATTTCACAGAACTGCCGCATTTCATACCCTTGGCTGCAAATTAAATTTTGCGGAAACATCCACTATTGCCCGTCAGCTAACCGATGCAGGATATGATAAGGTAAGTTTTGACGAGAAAGCGGATATTTATGTCATTAATACCTGTTCGGTAACGGAAAATGCAGACCGCGAATGTAAGCTTCATGTAAAAAGAGCAATGAAAGCCAATCCTGAAGGACTGGTGGTTATCGTAGGATGCTATGCCCAGCTAAAACCTGAGGAAATTTCTCAGATTACAGGAGTAGACCTGGTACTGGGAGCCAAAGAAAAATTCAATATTTTAAGTTACCTGGATGACCTGGAGAAGTCAGGAAGTGAAGGGATTGTCCATTCCTGTGAAATTGAAGAAACTGATTTCTTTATCGGAAGTTATTCCATCGGAGACAGAACAAGAGCCTTTTTAAAGGTGCAGGATGGCTGTGATTATAAATGTACCTACTGCACGATTCCTTTAGCCAGAGGGATTTCCCGGTCAGATACCATTGAAAATGTATTGAAAAATGCTCAGGAAATTGCGGCAAGAGATATCAGGGAAATTGTTCTGACGGGAGTGAATATCGGTGATTACGGCAAAGGTGAGTTCGGAAACAAAAGACACGAGCATACGTTTTTAGATTTAATTAAAGAATTAGACAGGGTAGACGGGATCGAAAGAATCCGTATTTCTTCCATTGAGCCCAATCTTTTGAAAGATGAAAGCATCGAACTGGTTTCAAGAAGCAAAAGCTTTGTTCCGCATTTCCATATTCCTTTACAGTCGGGAAGCGACGATTTACTGAAAAAAATGAAACGCCGTTATCTTACCGGGCTTTACAGAAACCGGGTAAATAAAATCCGTGAAGTGATGCCTCATGCGGCGATCGGGGTTGATGTTATCGTTGGTTTTCCGGGAGAAACTGAAGAATTATTTATGGAAACCTATAATTTCCTCAATGAGCTTCCTATCAGTTATCTGCATGTTTTCACCTATTCTGAAAGAGAAAATACCGAAGCTGCCGGAATGGAAGGTATTGTACCGATCCCTGAAAGAAAGCGACGCAATAAAATGCTGAGGATTCTTTCTGAAAAGAAAAAAATGGCCTTCTACCAGACCCAGCTTGGAAAAACGCTTCCCGTTCTTTGGGAGCATGAAAATAAAGACGGAAAAATGTTCGGGTTCACAGAAAATTATGTGAGGGTACAGAAAAATTTCGATCCGGCTTCTGTTAATCAGATTGAGTTTTTAAAGCTTGAAAAAATTGAGGCAGACGGTGCCGTTTCTGTCATGAACTCTTTTGAAAGTTTCTTAGAAAAGATTTAAGCCTAAGCCTATTTATTTCTTCTCTTTCTTAATATAAAAAATAGAATAATACCGCCTATAAGTCCGTAAAAAGAAAGCGTTCCCACCAGTTTGCCGATATTATATGCCGGTGAATCTTCTTTATCGGTGTTGAATTGATTTTTCTGAGTCAGGCCTTTCCTGAATTTAATCGAAGGAATGATTTTTTCCTCAAAGAGCTGCGTATTTTTGGTACTCTCAGGAGAAGCCATCAGGATAAAAGTGTATGAATTTTTATTAAGCAACAGCAGATAATTATTCCAAATCTTATCAGTACCGCTGATCCTGGTTCTGAAACTTGATTTAAGAAAGTATAAACCACTGATCTGTATAAACGATTTGTTGATAAGTTGTCCTTTGGTTTCATCTAACATTCCTGTCTGGAAATCTTCATAAAATTTCAGAAGTTCATCTTTATCCTCTATATAGGAATCTGATTTTTTACCGGAATTCATGATCAGAAAAACCTCGTCTTCTAAAGGCACCCGGATTATATTCTGGCCTAAGGTATCTGTAGTAACGAATTCCTGTGGAATTTGTATTGAAACATCTTCGCTGATTTTATAAGGAACCAGTTGCTGTCCAAAACCTTTTATGGAAAAAGTGATAAAAAAGAGAATAAAGGTACAGTAATAAAAATTTTCGATAATTCTTTTGCTTACATTCATCGGTTGATTAATTTTTTTCTAAAGATAATAATTTGATATCTATAAAGTTTTATTAAATCTTTGGGATTGATCGTGACTTTACTTAAATTCCGTTATATTTAAGTTTTACTAACTTTTAAATCTACATTCTTATGAGAGATAAATTTTTATCTTGGGGATTGGTATTGGTTATTGTTACCTGGGCTGTGGCACTGCTGATCAGGGCGCATTACTGGATTCCCATGCTCTTAACGGCAGTATACGTTCTGGGTGTTTATAATGCCTACCAGACAAAACACGCGATTCTGCGGAATTTCCCTGTATTAGGTTATTTCAGATATTTTTTTGAGGGTATTTCCCCGGAAATGCAGCAGTATTTTATTGAGAGGGAAACGGATGGAAAGCCTTTTCCTAGAAACCAGCGTTCTGCAGTATACAGAAGAGCTAAAAACCTGAGTGATACGGTACCTTTCGGGACACAGCTGGAAATCAATCACCGGAAATATGAAGGGATTAAGCATTCCATCTATGCCAAGTCTCCGGCAGAAGAACTTCCGAGGGTATGGGTAGGAGGAGCACAGTGCACACAGCCTTACCATGCTTCCTTACTGAATATCTCAGCTATGAGTTTCGGATCTTTAAGTGACAGGGCTCAGATTTCGTTAAACAGAGGGGCTAAAAAAGGAAACTTTTATCACAATACCGGTGAAGGCGGAATTTCACCTTATCACATGGAGGGCGGTGACCTGTGCTGGCAGATCGGGACCGGATATTTCGGATGCCGGAACGATGAAGGGAATTTCAGTCCGGAATTATTTGCAAAATATTCTAATCTGCCGAATGTGAAGATGATTGAAATCAAATTGTCACAGGGCGCAAAACCCGGACATGGCGGTGTTCTGCCGGGTGTTAAAAATACACCTGAAATTGCAAAGATCCGTCACGTAACTCCGGGAATGACCATTATTTCTCCGCCGTCGCACTCTGCTTTTTCGGATGCTGCCGGACTGCTGAGGTTTGTGCACCAGCTGCGGGAGCTATCAGGCGGGAAACCTGTCGGATTTAAGCTGTGTATCGGAGATACAAAAGAGTTTGAGGATATCTGTACCCAGATGAACATCCTGAAAATCTATCCTGATTTCATTACGGTTGATGGTGCGGAAGGAGGAACCGGAGCCGCGCCGCCTGAGTTTTCAGATGGAGTGGGAATGCCTCTGGAGCCTGCTCTTATTTATGTGAACAGAACACTGATACATTATACACTGAGGGATAAATTAAGGGTAATTGCCAGCGGAAAAGTATTAACCAGCCTTGATATTTTAAGGGCTGTAGCTATGGGAGCAGATATGTGTAATAATGCGAGAGGGTTTATGTTCTCTTTAGGCTGCATCCAGGCTTTGAGATGTAATACCAATAATTGCCCTACAGGCGTTGCCACTCAGGATAAAATGCTGATCAAAGGCCTTGATGTCACCGATAAAGCTGAAAGGGTATACCATTTCCATAAAAATACGCTTCATACCTGTAATGAGCTGATTGCAGCCGCCGGAAGAAGTTCCTATGAAGAAGTGGATGCCAGTATGTTTATGAGAGGCGATGAATTTGATCATCTGTCAGATCATTATTTCCCGGATATTTTAGGAAACGTAAAGCATAAAGCTACATTTTAAAACATAAAAAAAGCGCTCCTGATTTTTTCAGGAGCGCTTTTTAATTTTTATTTATCACCATCAGGCCTGACATTGGCCTTGTAGATTTCAAAGTTAAAGACAAACGTAGTATTCTTTAAAGAAAAATTGTTGTAGTTGTAATGGGCGTCTCTGGCAAAAGCTGCTCTGGAAGGAACGATAATCACACCCTGAAGATTATAAGGATCTCCGTCCGCCTTATCTGCATATCCTTTGAAATACGTCAGGCCTTCCTGAAGCCCTTCAATTTCATAGTAGCTTCTTTGTTTTGCAATATCAGTTGCCCCCAAGTCTGTGACAGACTTTTTAGCATAATAAAACAAAGGATCGGTAAGCGGCGAGCCTCCTCCGTTAATGGTATTCGTAAGGCTTCCCCCGGATGCAAAAGCTACATTGCCGTCCGTATTGGTGGCAAGAAAATAGTTGGCCCTGATCATGGTTCTGATCTGGGTGGCTGCATTCGCTTCTATCGTTACGCCTGTGGCCGGCTGTGCACCGTTTCTTACGATATAGATTACACCGGAAGGCAGTTTTACAGGATTAAGTTCAGAAAGTTTTTTCTCATTATCATCAGCGGCGTCTGTAGAGCTGAACGCTTTTATATTTCCCTGGGCATCCAGATAGTTTTCAGTCATGTACTTCTGAATGGCCTGGTCGTCATATGAGTTTCTTACTGCAATATCATCAGGTTCCACAAAAGTTTCAACCTCATCGTCATCCTTTTTACAGGCAGAAAAACACAGTGATCCCGCAAGGATATATAAAAATATTTTTTTCATTTCAAAAAACTTTAATTACTTTACAAATAATATAACGGCAAAAGTATAAAAAATTATGAGAATAGATAAATTTTTATGGAGTATTCGTTTTTATAAGACAAGAACCATTGCTACAGAAGAAATTAAAAAGAAAAGGGTAGCCATTGGTGAATCTGTGGTGAAATCCTCCAAAGAGGTGAAAGAAGGAGACATCATTAAGATCCGTAAAAACCAGATCGACTACAAAATTAAAGTCATTCAGATCCCAAAAAGCAGGATGGGAGCCAAGCTGGTGCCGCTCCATATCAAGGATGTAACGGATAAAGAGCAGTACGAAATGCTGAAAATGCGCAAGATGTCTCAGGATTATTACCGGAACAGGGGAGAAGGAAGACCTACTAAAAAAGACAGGAGGGAAATGGACGATTACGTTGAAAACGATGTTGATTCAGATTTTACGGATTGGGATGATTTCTTTGGAGAAACCAATGATGATACTGATAAAAAAGAAGATTAAGCAAAAGCTCTAGAGATAGAGCTTTTCTATGATTTCGTCCACAATATCCTCAGGCTGCCGGTGATCCGTACTTACGCTGAATTGTGCCTTGCCGTAAAACTGATTTCTTTCAAACAGGTGCTTGGCAATAAACTCAGGCAGGTTCTCATCAGAAATGTGGGCAATCAGCGGCCGCTTTTCCTTTTGTTTGGAAAGCCTTTCAGACAGGGTGCCTACAGAAGCCTTCAGAAATATACTTTTTGAATTATTGTTGATGATTTCCATATTGTTGTAATAAACAGGTGTTCCGCCTCCCAGGCTTAGAACCGCATTTTTTTCCTTCGCCAGGATTTCTTCTAAAACTTCCCGTTCCAGCTTCCTGAAGTAGAGTTCTCCCTTTTTTTCAAATATTTCAGGAATGGTTAATTTGTTTCGCTGAAAAATCTCTTTATCGAGGTCAATAAATTTAAAATTGAGTTTCTCGCTTAATATTTTGGAAATGTGAGTTTTGCCACTTCCCATGTATCCGACCAGTGAAATTATCATGAATTTTTTTTAAACAAATTTGCAAAAAAGTTTTGAGAAATAAAAAAAAGCTATATCTTTGCACCACTTAAAACAAGGGACATTACTTAAATGAAAACTTGGTGATAAAGTGACCGACTCGGTAGCTCAGCTGGTAGAGCAATACACTTTTAATGTATGGGTCCTGGGTTCGAATCCCAGCCGGGTCACTAGCAAAAAAAATTACTGGATTTTTGTAATTTTATTGCCTGCGTGGTGAAATTGGTAGACACGCCATCTTGAGGGGGTGGTTTCCTAAGGATGTGCTGGTTCGAGTCCAGTCGCAGGCACTGCAAAAGAAAAATTAATGATTAAAGTGAATTACTTCACTTCTAATTGTGGCCGACTCGGTAGCTCAGCTGGTAGAGCAATACACTTTTAATGTATGGGTCCTGGGTTCGAATCCCAGCCGGGTCACAAGTTTACTGAAAAGTAAATTTTTTTCATATTAATATTTTGTGATTTGGTGTTTCAAAGGCTTCCTACAGGAAGCCTTTGATTTTGTATATAGTCCGGATTGACGAATGCTCTATTGTTTTTAATTTTCATGTAAAAGCAATAAAGATGCCGGGATATATGGCTTTATGAATCTTTTAAGCATTCAGGTAACCTTTGTAGTCTGCAATAAAAAAGCGTTACTGAAAAAAGCAACGCCCGTTAAGTTCTAAGTGTATTATTTATTTAATCCAGATGCATATTATCAATTAACCTCACTCCGTCTACCATTACGACGATAAATGCCCTGAAGTTCCGGCCCTTATAGAAGAAATCTGTTTCTTTCAGTGTTTTTTCGTCTGCAATTAAAAAGTATTCAAGCTGCATGCCTCTCTGGTGGTCAAAAATATCCTGAACCCTTTCCTTAATTTCAGAAACAGTAACAATCCTGAACCAGTCATTTACCTTTTTCAATGTTTCAAAGATCACTTTGGAAGCCTCTCTGCGATCCTGAAGCAGTCTTTGGTTTCTGGAACTTAAGGCCAGTCCGTTTTCCGCCCGGAAAATAGAAACACCTTTGATTTTAACCGGAATTTTTTTCTTTTCAACCATTTTTTTAATAATAGCCAGCTGCTGAAAGTCTTTTTCGCCAAAATAGGCACTGTCCGGCTTTACCTGTCTGAAAAGTTCTTCCACTACCGTTCCGACCCCGTCAAAATGGCCGGGTCTTGATTTTCCTTCCATTTCATTTTCAAGTCCGTCAAATTCATAATGCACGCTTTCTGTTTTTTCAGGATAAATATCTGATACTTCAGGAATGTATACGGCATCTACCAGGCCTGACTTCTCAAGAATCGAAATATCCCGGTTGACGTCCCTCGGGTACTTTTCCAGGTCTTCTGCATTATTAAACTGAGTGGGATTAACAAAAATTGATGAAACCACAAGGTCATTCTCTTTTCTGGCTTCCGTATAAAGGGATAAATGGCCGTTATGAAGGGCGCCCATTGTAGGGGCAAAACCTATCTTCTTACCCATTTCTTTCTGTCTTTCAATGAAATCCTGAAGAACTTTTTTACTTTTTAGAACTTCCATAGTTTATTTAAATCGTAATTCAAAAATAGTAAAAATATCATATAATTATGATAGAATTAACGCTGTATTACTAATGCCAAGATGGGAATTATCGTAAAAAAATGTTAATTAAATTAATGTTGGATGTTTTTTCGTAATTTTGCACATTAAAGCATTTTTACAAAAATTAGATAGAAGTTTATGCCGAATCAAAAAATACTGTACATTACTACAGAGATGTATCCATATCAGGAAGATACCAATATGGCTGCAGTGGTAAACAAAATGGCACTTAAGATGCACAACGAAGGCAATGATGTAAGAGTTTTTATGCCAAGATTTGGACAGATAAGTGAAAGAAAATTCCAGCTGCATGAGGTAATCCGCCTTTCGGGAATGAATATTATCATTAACGATCTGGATCAGCCCCTAATTATCAAAGTAGCGTCTCTTCCGGGAGAAAGGCTTCAGGTGTACTTTATCGACAATGAAGAATACTTCAAAAGAAAACAATATTATTTTGATGACGAGGGTAAGGCTTTTGACGATAATGACGAAAGGGCTATTTTCTTCGCGAGAGGAGTGATAGAGACCATTAAAAAACTGAACTGGGTGCCGGATGTTATCCATCTGAATGGCTGGATGGCTTCTTTTGTCCCTATTTATTTAAAAACATATTACGAATCTGATACGTATTTCAAAGACGCTAAAATTGTACTTTCATTATATAATGAAAAAGATGCGGCGCTGGATCAGAATATCGCAGCAAAACTTAAGTTTGACAATATTTCAGGGTTAAAAGCGTTAGAAAACCCAAGTGTGAAGACTTTTGTGGCAGACAGCATGAACTATGTGGACATGGTAGTGAAAGGAGATGAATTTCTGGATGAAGATTTAGATAAAGCCTTTAATGAAACCGCCACTCCGAAGTCGGAATACCTTGATGTAAATTCAATCAATCAACTTTATTAAAACACATTATTTTTAATGATTCATACGATTAAAAAAGCGGTCACCGTATTTTCTATGGTGATTTTTGGAAGTGCACTGCTTTACAATTGCGAGCCGGATGCCGATACCCTTGGTGAGCAGCTGTTTTTGGACGACGCTGCACAGGGTAAGGAAGCGTCTTTCGACGTTATTGCTTTTAATATTGATAATAATAACAGCATCAGAAGTGATGCTGCTAAATTAGGACTGGCCACTTTAGGAGCATTTTCCGAAGGACAGTTCGGTCTGCAGAAAGCATCATATCTTACTCAGTTGAGGTTATCTACCTATGACCCGGATTTTGGGACAAATGCCGTGGTGGATTCTGTAGTTCTCGTAATGAAGCCTACATATGCTTCGGATTCTGTTACTACAACTACTGTGGATGATAATTATACTTATAGCACAACTACGGAGGCTAATGTAAGTGCTAAAAAAGTAGTGAACACGTATCCGGTCCTGAAATTCGGGAAAGCAAAAAGAACATTCAATATCAATGTAAATGAAGTTACTGAATTTTTAAAAAGTCCTTCAGATACAGTTAAATCAAATCAGACTTTTGCATATGATGCTGCTAAAACTTTAGGTTCAAAAGAATTTAAAGGAAAGATCAGTTCAATTGCAATTACAAAAGATGGTGACGGAAGTGCGTTATTCACGGCTTCTGCTCCGGGAATCAGAATCCCGTTGGACAAAACATTCTTCCAGGATAAAATTATCGCTAAAAAAGATCAGCCTGAACTTCAGGATGCATCCAATTTTATCAGACATATCAAAGGGCTTAGAATTTCCGTAGCAGAAAATGACGGATATTTATTTCAGTTTTCGCCAAATGATATGGAGCTGATCATGTATTACAAATATGATAAAACAGAAAACGGAGTAACAACCAAAACTCCTGCAACCTATGCTTTTGCTTTAGGTTCTGCCAATACACATATTGGCCAGTATCAATATGACAGAGCAGGATCTGTATTAGGGACAGCTGCTGTCGGTGATGACTTTAACGGTGACGAAAAATTATTTGCTCAGGGAATGGGCGGGCCTTCAATTGGCATAAAGTTTCCGGAATCTACTATAGCAGACCTTAAAAAACTATATGAGGAAAACAAAGCTGCCATCATCAGTGCTAAAATCAGACTGTATACGGATGCCAGCTGGAATAATGGCTACGCTAAACCGACAGCTTTTACTTTCTTAAGAAAATATTCCAATTCAGACAAACCGGAAAAAATATTAACCAATTTTACCGATGATGTATTGAATTTAGCTGGATCAAATGGTTATACAATTTATAAAGCGTATGATTTAGATAAAAACCCTGCTTATTATGATTTTATTGTTACCAAATCTTTGAAAGATATTGTAGAGCCAAAACCAAGCACAGAAACGGAAACGGGAATAAAAAGTTCCACAAAATATTTCAGAATCGATATGGGAGCCTTCCAGACTAATTCTGCAGGTACCGGTTTAGCAGGATATGAATTTACAACCACTTCTTATAATACAAGCAGAGCGGTATTTGTAGGGTCAAAAACCAGTGACGCAAACAAAGCAACACTTAGAGTCATTTACGGTACAAAATAAATTTTTAAAAAAAACACTTGATCAATTATGTGTGGAATCGTTGGATATACAGGTTTTCAGGACGCTTACGATATAGTAATTAACGGTCTCAGAAGACTGGAATACAGAGGGTATGACAGTGCCGGGATTGTTCTTGAAGGCAAAAATAATAAACTGGAGGTTGAAAAGACCAAAGGAAAAGTAGATGACCTGGTTAGTATTTCCGGAAATTTAAAAGGAACGGCTAATATTGGGATGGGTCATACCCGCTGGGCTACCCATGGTGTCCCGAGTGACAGGAATTCACATCCGCATTTATCCAATAATAATAAACTGGCATTGGTGCATAACGGTATTATTGAAAATTATGATACCATTAAAACCATGCTGACGGAAAAAGGATTTACCTTTAAATCTGAAACCGATACGGAAGTTTTAGTCAATCTTATCCAGTATTTTATGGAGCTGACTACTGAAACGGATTTCCCGACTGCTGTAAGATATGCGCTTAATGAAGTGTATGGTGCTTATGCCATTACAGTGATGCACGAAGATTATCCGGGCATACTGGTAGTGGGGAGGCTGGGTTCCCCTTTAGCAATCGGAATCGGGGATAAAGAGTATTTTATCGCTTCCGATGCTTCGCCTTTTGTGGAATTCACGAAGGAAGCAATTTATCTGGAAGAAGGACATATGGCAACCATTTCACTGGAAAACGGAGTGGACATCAGAACCATTATTGAAAATTCTAAAATTGAGCCTGAAATTCAGAAGCTTAAAGTAAGTCTTGAACAGATCGAAAAAGGCGGGTACGAACATTTTATGTTGAAAGAAATTTTCGAACAGCCAAAATCGATACATGATACCATGAGAGGGCGACTGCTCGTAGAAGAAGGGATCATCAAAATGGCCGGAATCTGGGATTATATCGAGAAATTCAAGAATGCAAACAGGATCATCATCATTGCCTGCGGAACATCATGGCATGCAGGCCTTATAGGGGAATACCTGATTGAGGAATATGCGAGAATTCCGGTTGAAGTGGAGTATGCTTCAGAATTCAGATATAGAAACCCGATCATAACTGATAAAGATGTAGTGATTGCAATTTCCCAGTCCGGAGAAACGGCAGATACCATGGCTGCACTGAAGCTGGCTAAAGAAAGGGGGGCATTTATCTACGGAATCTGTAATGTGGTAGATTCTTCAATTGCCCGGATTACAGACGCAGGTTCCTATACCCATGCCGGTCCTGAAATTGGGGTGGCTTCTACAAAAGCCTTTACTGCACAGCTTACCATTCTTACTTTAATTGCCTTTAAACTGGGTAAACATAACGGAAACCTGGGGAATGCTGAATTCATGAGTTTAATTGCTGAACTTGATGCAATTCCTAAAAGAATTGAAGATGTTCTGGCTTCTACACATGACCTGGTAAAGGAAATTGCCAAAGATTTTATCGATACAACCAACTTCCTGTATTTGGGAAGAGGCTATAATTACCCTGCCGCTCTGGAAGGGGCCTTGAAATTAAAAGAGATTTCTTATATTCATGCTGAAGGATATCCGGCTGCAGAAATGAAACATGGCCCGATTGCTTTAATTGATGAAAACATGCCGATTGTTATCATTGCTCCGAAGAAAGGGCATTATGATAAAATTGTAAGTAACGTGCAGGAAATCAAGGCAAGAAAAGGGAAGGTAATTGCAGTGGTTAATAAGGGAGATACACAGGTAAGTGCAATGGCAGATTATGTTATTGAGATCCCTGAAACCTCAGAATGTTTCTCACCGATTGTAGCGTCGGTGCCGTTACAGCTTCTTGCATACTATATCGCGGTATACAGGGGAGCAAATGTGGACCAGCCGAGAAACCTGGCAAAATCTGTAACGGTAGAATAAAAATTATGGACAAATAAAATAAATTTAGATTTCTTCCGTTATTTCAAAAAAAATCTTAAAAGTTTCTTAAAAAAATTATATATTTACGGCTTAATTATAAAAATTAACATGAAAAGGATATTTCTTTTATTATTGTCTGCGTCGGTAGCATCGGTATCTTGTTCAGGTGGGGGATCTTCTTCTGTCGGAAAACCCGGAACAAAAGGAGAATTGATACCTAGAGAAAAAACAAAATCATTTGTTGCAGAAAGGCCATACGGAATGGTGGCAATTCCTGCAGGATCTTTTGTTGCAGGTTTAACTGATCAGGATTTTACCAGCAGTCCTGAAAAAGCTCAAGCAAAAACCGTTACTGTTTCCTCTTTCTTCATGGACGAAGCAGAAACTACAAATGCAGAATACAGGGTATTTATCAATTATGTAAGAGATTCTATTGCCAGAACTTTACTTGCTGAGGCTGCCGGAGAAGGCGGAGAAGGTAAGGGAAGAGGGACAAACATCGGAGACTATGCATACCTTGCCCAGAAAGAAGAAAATTTAACACCTTATCAGGAATATCTTGAAGCTCAGGGAGGCGGAGAAGAAACCACTTTCGATCCTACCAAAAAAATCGACTGGAAAGTTCCATTGCACTGGAATACCTCTAAATATCCTGATGTAGAATACGCAGAAGTTTTAGAATCTATGTATCTTCCGGCTTCTTCAAGAGTTAGCAATGAAAGAATACTTGACGTTAGTAAACTTAAATATACGTACAGATGGGGAGATATGGATGCTGCTTTAGCAGATAGAGAAAGAGGAGTAAACTATCTTAGAAGTGAAAGCATCGCAATTTATCCGGATACAACAGTTTGGGTAAAAGATTTCCACTTTGCCTATAACGAACCATTGTTCGAGCAGTATTTCTGGCATAAAGCATACAAAGACTATCCTGTAGTTGGAGTAACCTGGGACCAGGCAAGAGCATACTGTAACTTCAGATCCAAACTTAAATCTGATTATAACGAAAGCTTAAAAAGAAGAAAACAAAGACCGTTGATCTTCAGACTTCCTACGGAAATCGAATGGGAATATGCTGCAAGAGGCGGAATGGAAAATGCTACTTACCCTTGGGGTGGTCCTTATTTAATGGATGACAGAGGTTGCTACCTGGCAAACTTCAAACCTAAGAGAGGTAACTATATGGAAGACGATAAAAAAGGTACTTATACATATACAGCTCCGGTAAAAAAATTCAAGAAAAACGGATTTGGTTTATTTGATATGGCCGGAAACGTTTCTGAATGGACAGAATCTGCGTACAACAACTCTTCATACGGGTTCTCATCTACTTTAAACCCTTCTACTAAAGACAGAACTGATGATAAAAGATCAGTAAGAGGAGGATCTTGGAAAGATGTAGGTTATATGTTGATGACCGGTGCCAGAGATTGGGAAAGAAAAGATTCAGCGAGAAGCTATATCGGATTCAGAACAGTACAGGATATTCCTGAAGCTGCTGTTAAGCCAAGAAGAGTTAACAGATAATTATCATACCATTACTTTCAACAACAATTTTAATTTAACACTTAAAAAAACTAACTTATATGTTTAAGACTAAAGATGCTTGGATGAACTTCTTTTATTCATTCGGTGCTGCAATTGTAATTCTTGGAGCTTGGCTTAAAATTACTCACATTACCTTAGGGCCTATTAATGGTAACATCGCCCTTACTGTGGGACTTATCACAGAAGCAATCATCTTCATCATTTTCGCCTTTGACCCGCCAAAATCAGAAGAGTCTTATGCGTGGGAAAATGTATATCCTGAATTATTGGATAAGCATGCAAACCCAAACCCATTGCATTCAAATACGTCTAAGAATGTTTCCGCTCAGTTTGCTGAAATGGAAAACTCACTTTCAAACAAATTAGACAAAATGCTTGCCGATGCCAAACTTGATGTTCAGTTATTTGACAGATTAAGAACAGGGATCGATAAATTTTCAAACTCAGTTGATCAGATTAACCAGACGGTTGACGTATCAGCATCTACTCACAAATATAACGAGCAATTAAACAAAGCGGCTCAGCATATGGAAAGCATGAATGCTTTGTATGCAATGCAGCTGGAAAACGGACAGAGACAGTCTGAATTTGCTAAAAAGTATGTGCAGGATATGCAGAAGTCTGCTGAACATTCAGAAAAATTCAACCAAGAATTACAAGGTTTAACATCAAACTTAAATAATTTAAATAGAGTTTATGGTGGTATGCTAACTGCTATGAAATCTTAATTCCTAAACCATTTCTAAAATTTAACTACTTAATTAAACAAACAAAGAAAAGAGAATGGCACAAGGAAAACAGACCCCTCGTCAGAAGATGATCAACCTGATGTATTTGGTGTTCATCGCAATGATGGCCCTAAATATTGATGCAGAAATCATCAGATCATATTATGATTCTACTAAAGCACTTAATGAGACCAGAACTTTAACAGAGAGAAAGAACGAAAAGATTTTCGAGAAAACTCTTGAAGCTAAAGCTCAGCAGGTACCGGATACTTACGCTCAGCCTTGGGCACAGTATCAGGTTTTAAGGGATAAAATTAACTTATTGGTAGGATCAGCTCAGACAATTAAAGATCAGCTTAAAAAGAAATCTGAATTTCACGAAAAAGATCAAGCCGGAAAGGATATTGATGTAAGCGAAAATTTTGCCGCATTGAATAATAATGAAGCAACAACAGAATATTTCTTCAAAGAAGGAGACGAAAATACACCTTCAAAAGGTGCTTTGGATTTAAAAGCGAAAATTGACGATGTAAGAAATTATATCAATTCAACTTTCGGTAATAATCCTCAGTTAAAAGATCTAGTAGAAAGAGCTAACAAATCTTTAATTGCGGAATATCCTAAAGGAAAATCTCCTAACGATAAAACGTGGTTCCAGAATAAATTCTACCACCAGCCGTTAATTGCTGCTATATCCAATCTTGAGATCATTCAGAATGATGCAAGAAATGTGCAGTCTGATGCATTGGCATTAATGCTTCAGGAAAAGGTAGATGCAAGTATTAAGTTTACAAGTTATGAAGCAATTGTTTCTGCACCTGTAGATGTAGTATCCGGTAAGCCGGCTGAAGCTGTAATCATGTTAGGAAATTATTCTAACAGCAACAAGATTTCCATGTCCGGCGTAAGCAGACAGGAAAACGGAAAAGGATATGCTTCACTTAATACAAGCGGAATAGGAGAACGTACGTTAAGCGGAAATATTACTTTGACAGATGCAACAGGTAAGGCACAAAACTTCCCGTTCACGCATACGTATAATGTAATTGCAGGTCCTCAGGAAGTAAAACTTCAGAAAGGATTATTGCTTTCTGCAGATAAGATGAATGTAATGTATAGAGGTCTTGATAACCCTGTTACAGGTTCTATCTTAGGTGCTGATAATGCAAAACTTTCATTATCTGCTCCGGGAGCCACTGTGAAAAGTACAGGAGCTGGTAAATGGGATGTTAGACCTGGATCCGGAAATGTTCTGAAAATTACATTATCAGGAACAGATCCTTACGGGAAATCTATTTCTCAGGTATTTGAGTACAGAATTAAAAATGTACCGCCGCCACAAGGACAGATCAGAGGTAAAAATATTTTACCGATGCCTGCAACATCTGTAGAGAATCAGTCATTATCTGCTGTAATTCCAGACTTTGACTTCCCGGTATCATTTAATGTTACTTCGTTCATGGTGAGAGTACCTGGCAGAGCAGCATTACAGATTCAGGGTAATTCATTACAGGGTGCGGCAGGAATGTTAAGAAATCTGAGACCTGGAGACGGTGTATATATCTTTGATATCAAAGCAACCGCTACCGGATTAGGAGACCAGAGAATTGGAAATATCTCACCTGTATTAATTAATATCCAATAAAATTAATTAGAACATTATGAAAAAATATATTAGCAGTTTTTTAGTATTGGTTTCGGGCTTCATGTTTTCCCAGACTATCCTGAATGCTTCCTCTCCGGAAGAATTCAGAAAAATGAGAGCTGAAAACAAAATGAAAGTAGGAGATACGGTTATCGATAAAAAAGTAAAACCTCTGGAATATGGTTTTGTTGATGACAAAGACATCCTGAAAAGCATGTTTGTTTGGGAAGTGATTGATATGAACGATAAAATCAATCAGCCTTTCTACTATAATAATCCTGATGGATTATTATCTACAGAAACAAAATCTCTGTATAAACTTTTACTTGATGGCGCCATGAATGGTGAAATCAATGAAGTTTATGATGACGAAAATTTTGTCACAAGACTTACGCCTCAGCAAATCAAAGACAGATTGGTAAGTGTACGTGTTGATGATGAAGCGGTAAATATCTTAAACAGTGGACGACAGTTAACTGAACAGGAGAAAAAAGAGCTTACTGACGTATATGAAACGACTACTGATAAAGTAAGAGTTTTAAAAATGTTCGGTATGTGGTTCATCGACAAAAGAGACGGACAGTTAAAATACAGACCTTTAGGAATTGCTGCAATGGGTCCTGACCCGCAGATGATTGGTAGAGTAGGACCTGATGGTCAGCCTATCGAAGGAGCTGGTGATCTAATTGATCTTTTCTGGGTATATTATCCTAATGCAAGAGATGTTTTAGCAAACAATTATGTTTACAACAGAAAAAATACCTCTGCAGATTTATCTTTTGATGATTTGATCAACGCAAGAAGATTCTCTTCAGTTATTTTTAAATCTTCTGCAGGATTAGGTGATGGAGTTATTAAAGACTACATCCCAAGAGATTCTGAAGAACAGATTGAAGAAAGCGACAGAATTAAGGCGCAGATCCTTCAAATGGAAAATGATATGTGGAATTACTAGATTTCACTTGATAATTATAGAAAACCTGAGTATTTTTACTCAGGTTTTTTTATTATGGAGAATGTAGAATATATTATCGTAGGAGACGGATACGCAGCACTTTTTTCTGCCCACCAGCTGATCAGGAATAATAAATCATTTGTTGTATTTTCAGAAGGAAAGAAAAGCGCTTCTCAGGTTTCTGCGGGTATCATCAACCCGGTAGTTCTTAAAAAGTTTACCACTTTCTGGAAAGCACAGGAGCAGATTGATTTCCTGAAACAATCGATAAAAGAGATTGAAGAATATACCGGAGAAAATTATCTGATTGATGCCCCTATCCACAGGATCTTCCATGACGAAAACGAACAGCAGCTATGGCATAAAAAATCGGAAAAAGATGAGCTTATTCATTTTTTAGATAAAAATTTTGATCATTTAGATACGGTAAAAAACGACTTTCATACCGGAAAGGTAAATCAGTCAGCGAGACTAAAAGTTAGTGCGTTTTTTACAGGTTTATTCAATTTTTTAGATAACAGGAACCTGATTGTTAAAGAAAAATTCGATTATGCTGAAGTCGATGTCCAGAATTCGGTTTACAAGAATTACCAATTTAAAAATATCATCTTTTGTGAGGGAATTGGTGTAAAGGAAAACCCGTTCTTTTCAGATATTCCCCTGCAGCCGAATAAAGGGCACAATATCAAAGTGAAACTTTCCAAAGCAATTCCGGAGAATATAACCATCAAAAAGAAACATTTCCTGTTTCCGGTAGAAAACGGGTTGTATTTTTATGGCGGCACCTATGACAGGGAGCAGCTTCATCATGATATTGATGAGTCAGCAGTGGAACAGTTAAAAAATGGATTGGCTGAATTTTATCTTCATGATTTTGAAATTAAAGAAATAAATCTGGGATTCAGGCCAACCGTAAAAGACCGCAGGCCTATTATAGGAAGACATCCTGAATATCAGAACCTGTATGTTTTCAATGGCCTGGGTGCCCGAGGAATCCTGAACGGATGCTACTTTTCTAAAAGTCTGTATGATTTTATAGAACATAATATTCCTCTGCATGAAGAAGTTTCCCTGGAAAGGTTTCTGTAAATATTATAATTGAAAATCCGGAATTTTTGGTCTTATACCATGAATTCCAAAACAGAAAATATTTCTGTAATAAGCCATGAAAATTATATAACTGCAATGACAATCATACTCAATACTGTAAAAAATTCCTTATCTTGAGGTAAAGAATAAAAAAGCGTATGGACGAAAATGTATTGGGAATTGTAGCAGGGGTTCTTACTTCGGTATCAATGATCCCGCAGCTTATAAAAGTAATCAAAAGTAAAAATGCCGAAGATCTCTCGTGGGTCATGATTATGGTCCTTATTTCAGGGCTTTCATTATGGGTATGGTACGGATTCATACAGAATGAACTTCCGATCATCGTTTCAAACGCTTTTGCAGTGCTGGTCAATATAGCCCTGCTGATCTGCTGTATCATGTATAAGAAGAAATCTTAGCCTATTAAACAGGGAGCACTCCTGCGGAATACAGAAGTGCTCTCATTTATAGTGATGTGTTTATTATTCGGCTACCTGATAACGAATTTAGCCAGAGGGGCCATTCTCGCTTTGTTAAGCGTAAGGGTATTTCCGTTTACAGAATAATTGTCTGCCATAAGCAAGGCATTCACAAAGGCTTTTTCCGTTTCAAGATCATCACAGGCAATCATGGTAGACATTCCCTGGTTGAATTTAATCCGCATTGCACTTGGCTTCAGCTCAAAAGTTCCGCTTACACCGTTGCATCCTCCGTTTCCTGTATACCGCATGTCAGCTGTATTAAGCTTAAAATACGGATTGGCACCGGGATTTTTAAGTTGGATGGGCTGCCCGTTAATCTCAGTCAGTTTCCATGTTTTACCCGTAATATCAGCACTTGCAGCTGCATTAGAATTTGCAGGTTTGCTCATGCATGAAGCAAGGAATAATAAGGTTAAAAATGAATAGAAGAAAAGCATTGTCTTTTTCATAAAATATCATATATTATTTATTGTTAAACAATCATCAGTAAGAAGCCATTTTGGTTCCTGCCGAAGACGATTTGTTTTTTTTATGGTGGAACATTACCATGTTGTAGCCTTTTCTCAGGAATGTAATATCCCCTTTGATATTGGAATACTGATACTCTGCATCCGCTGCAGTATATTCCGGTAACTCATCATTTTTTTTAAGCTCGTATGATTTTCCGTTTAAATGGACCGTAATGGTATTTTGGGTTTCATTAACGGCCACTTCCAGCTGGTCACCATATTCATCGGTATAAACATCCTTTACAATTTTATCGGCATCAGCCTGAGTTGCGGTTACATTTTGTAAGTCGATATTCTCTTCCTTTGCCGGATGCTTACAGGCTATCGCTGTAAAAAATATAATAATAAAAAAAGGTAATAATTTTTTCATAATATGTGATTTGAAATTGGTGTATTGTGAGGTATTATAATCCTATAAATTTACGCTTATTATTTAAACAATCTGTTAATTTTACATAAATTAATTAAAAATTATTAATCATATTAACATTAAATCATAAAATCAGTGGAAATAATACATAAAAGGTTTAATTTTTAGTAATTCATTGAAGTTTTTGTTATTGAATTACTATTGAATATCCTATGAACAGAGAAATATCAAATAGCAATAAGTCAATCAATGAAAGTCCGTTTTATGATTTATTAACATTTTTTCTATTAATTTCAATGCTTGCTTTAATAGCAAATTTAATACCAAATAATAAATTGGCTTAAATTTTATATCATAACTTTTTGATTGATTGAATTTTATCTAATGAATTATGGAGCGTTATTTAAATGTTTATACACAATTCAGTTAATTTAAAGGAGTGTTAAATACTGTTAATAAAATTTATAAACTGTTCGGTTCAGTTGAAAGGTATTCTTACTTAAGGTTACATTTGCAGTATCAAGATGAGAAATTACATAACCTATTTTTTGACAGCGCTTTTTCTGCTTTTCGTAGTGGAAAGCAAAATCAATGTCAAAACTTTGCAAAGCAGTTATAATTCTCATACTTCCCAAAATTTACCGAAAAAAGCCAACCGCTTAAACCAGACTTACGAAAAACAGACCATTCGCCAAGGACTGGATGATGCAGGAAATAATTACTCTGTGGAACTTGCCGAAGACGATTTTCAGTTTTCGGATACCCTGCAGGCAGTTGTGGTATTTGCCAGTGTTTTCAGCCTGGCTTACATTTTTGGATTAAAAAGCTTCAAAAAATTAAAGCCTACTACTCACGGCTTTTTATCAGGGTTTTCTACCGTAAAAAGATTCATTCTGATCCGTTCTATCAGAATTTAAATTCCATTTTTCACTGTTATTTCCTGCTGATTATTGATGTCGGCAGAGAATATCCTGCGTTGTGTCTGCCGGTAATCTGCACACCGTAATACACCCATTGCCATTTCCTATTAAAACATTAACGATTTATATAAACTCTGTAATTATGATGAAAAGAGTTGTCGCAGGCATTGCCTTAAGCAGTCTTATGTTGCTCAGTTGCAACAGGAAAAAAGAAGAAAAAGAAGAAGTGTCAGTGTATCCCGTAACCTCTCCGCTGGTGATGGATACGGTAATTGACAAAGAGTATGTAGCCCAGATTCAATCGGTAAAAAACATCGAAGTCCGGGCTCAGGAAAAAGGTTTTCTGGAGAAAATCTTTGTAGACGAAGGCCAGTTTGTACATCAGGGGCAGACCCTGTTCAGAATTATGCCTAAGCTATACCAGGCAGAACTGTTAAAAGCACAGGCAGAAGTGGCACAGGCTACCATCGAGCTGAAAAACGCAAGTACGTTAGCCAGTAACAACATTGTTTCTAAAAACGAAAGGTCAATGGCTAAGGCTAAGCTGGATGCAGCCAATGCAGAAGCCAAGCTCGCTCAGATCCATTTGTCGTTTACAGACATTAAAGCCCCTTTTTCAGGAATTATTAACAGGATTCCTCTGAAACTGGGAAGTTTAATTGATGAAGGTGACCTACTCACTTCACTTTCAGACAATACCAATATGTACAGTTATTTCAATGTTTCAGAGCCTGAATACTTAAGTTATCAGATGCACGCCGCAGACCGGGGCAGCAGCGAAGTAAGCCTGGTGATGGCCAACGGGGAAGTACTTCCTGAAAAAGGCCAGATCCAGACCATTGAAGGGGAATTTGACAACGAAACCGGAAATATCGCCTTCAGGGCAAAATTCCCGAATCCCAATAAATTATTGAGAAACGGCGAAACCGGAAAAGTAAGAATGACATTGCCACTGAAAAATGCGTTGATCATTCCTCAGAAAGCTACCTATGAAATCCAGGACCAGAAATATGTTTTCGTCGTTGATAAAAACGGGGTGGCAAGGTCTAAAAATATTAAAGTAGCCTATGAACTTCCGGATGTTTACGTAATAGCATCAGGACTTTCAACCGGAGACAAAATATTATTGGAAGGGGTGCAAAAAGTGAAAGACGATCAGAAGGTGCAGACGAAATTCCAGGATCCGAAAAAAGTTCTTCAGTCATTGAAATTAAAAGCAGAGTAGAAGCAGTATGTTTAAGAAATTCATTCGCAGACCTGTTCTGTCTATCGTAATCTCACTGATTATCGTATTTATGGGAGTACTGTCCCTGATGAAGTTACCGGTTACCCAGTTTCCGTCTATTTCACCACCCAAAGTAAACATCACCGCAGAATATCCCGGAGCCAACAATGAACTTTTGATCAAATCCGTGGTAATACCATTGGAAAGAGGGTTGAATGGAGTGCCGGGAATGAAATACATGACTTCCGATGCCGGAAACGACGGGGAAGCATCCATTCAGGTGGTTTTTGATTTGGGAACTGACCCGAACGTAGCAGCAGTTAACGTTCAGAACCGTGTTTCATCAGTGGTAAATAAACTTCCGCCATTAGTAGTTCGTGAAGGGGTGAAAATTACCCGTGAAGAGCCTAATATGCTGATGTATATTAATTTGTACAGTGATGATCCCAAAGCTGACCAGAAATTCCTTTTCAACTATGCCGATATCAATGTGATGTCTGAACTGAGAAGGGTAAGCGGGGTAGGCTTTGCCGATATCCTGGGAACAAGGGAATATGCAATGCGGGTCTGGCTGAAACCGGACCGGTTAACAGCGTACAGCATTTCAGCAGATGAAGTAATGGAAGCTTTAAATGCTCAAAGTCTGGAAGCCTCTCCCGGGAAAACAGGGGAAAGTTCGGGAAAAAGATCGCAGTCATTTGAATATATTTTAAAATATCCGGGCCGTTTCAATAATGAAAAAGATTATGGGAATATTATCCTTAAAGCCAAAACAGACGGAGAATTTGTAAGGCTTAAAGATGTGGCGGATATCGAATTCGGTTCTTCCATGTATGATATTTATTCTACTTTGAATGGAAAGCCTTCAGCAGCGATAACGGTAAAACAATCGTACGGTTCCAACGCAAGCGATGTTATCAAAAATGTAAAATCTTTGATGGCGGAACTGCAGAAAACAAGCTTCCCGAAAGGAATGCATTACGACATCAGTTATGACGTTTCAAGATTCCTGGATGCATCTATTGAAAAGGTAATTCACACGTTATTTGAAGCATTTATCCTGGTGGCAATCGTAGTGTTCCTTTTCCTGGGAGACTGGCGTTCAACACTGATTCCGGCAATTGCGGTTCCGGTTTCACTGGTGGGAACTTTCGCGATCATGTCCGCATTTGGAATTACGTTAAATATGATTTCGCTCTTTGCCCTGGTGATGGCAATCGGGGTCGTTGTCGATGATGCAATTGTGGTGATTGAAGCCGTCCACGCCAAGATGGAAGAAAAAGGACTTTCTCCGTTGAAAGCAACAGAAGAAGCCATGCACGAAATCAGCGGAGCAATTATCGCAATCACTTTGGTAATGGCATCCGTTTTCATTCCTATTGCCTTTATGTCCGGTCCGGTTGGGGTATTTTACCGTCAGTTTTCCATTACCATGGCTTCGGCAATTATCCTTTCCGGAGTGGTAGCTTTAACATTAACGCCTGCTTTATGTGCCTTAATATTGAAAAACAACCACGGAAAAGCTAAAAAGAGAACTCCAATTACGATTTTCCTGGATAAATTCAATAACGTATTTACAAAAGGAGCGGGAAAGTATGAGAAACTGCTGACGAAAACCGTAAAGAAGAAAACATTTACGCTTCCTTTATTATTGGCATTTTGTGCCTGTACTTTCTTCTTGAGCAACTCACTGCCTTCAGGATTTATTCCTGCAGAAGATCAGGGGATGATTTATGCGATTATCCAGACACCTCCGGGCTCTACTCTGGAAAGAACGAACCAGATTGCCAAAGAATTATTAAGAGAATCTGAAGATATTGATGGGGTTCAGTCGGTCTCTTCACTGGCTGGATACGAAATTTTAACGGAAGGTACAGGATCCAACTCGGGGACTTGTCTTATCAACCTTAAAAGCTGGGATGAACGCTCAGAATCAGCCTCGGAAATTATTGAAAAGCTCGAAGAAAAGGCTAAGAATATTCCGGGTGCCAATATAGAATTCTTCCAGCCGCCGTCAATTCCGGGATATGGTGCGGCCGGTGGTTTTGAGCTTCGGCTATTGGATAAAGCAGGAAGCGGCGATTATCAGAAAATGGAAAAAGTGAGCAATGATTTTGTGACCGAACTGAAGAAACGTCCCGAATTAGGTTCTGCGTTTACCTTCTATTCCGCAAGTTTCCCGCAATATATGCTGAAGATTGATAATGATCTGGCCGAACAGAAAGGGGTGACGATCGAAAAAGCAATGGATAATTTATCCACGCTGATCGGTTCGAATTATGAAACCAGTTTCATCCGTTTTGACCGTCCGTATAAAGTGATTGTCCAGGCCGGCCCGCAATACCGTGCACTGCCATCGGATTTATTGAAACTGTATGTGAAAAATGACAAAGACCAGATGGTTCCGTATTCAGATTTCATGCATTTAGAAAAAGTGTATGGATTATCCGAGATTACTCGGCATAATATGTACAATTCTGCCGAGGTAAGCGGAACGCCTGCACCGGGTTACAGTTCCGGACAGGCCATTGCAGCTATTAAAGAAGTAGCGGATAAAACATTGCCAAGAGGTTTCGGGATCGACTGGGCAGGGATTTCAAAAGATGAAGTGAGCCGTGGAAATGAAGCCATATTTATTTTCCTGGTATGTTTAGGATTTGTATATCTGATTCTTGCTGCGCAGTATGAAAGTTTCATTCTTCCGTTACCGGTTATCTTGTCATTGCCTACGGGTATTTTCGGTGCATTCTTATGCCTGAAATTACTGGGACTGGAAAACAATATTTATGCTCAGGTAGCAATGGTCATGCTGATTGGCCTCTTGGGTAAGAATGCCGTGCTGATTGTGGAATTTGCCGTACAGAAGAAAGCGGAGGAAGGTATTCCGGTGGCACAGGCTGCCATTGAAGGAGCGGCCATCCGTTTCCGTCCGATTCTGATGACCTCATTTGCATTTATTGCTGGCCTGATTCCGTTGGTAATGGCAACAGGGCCGGGAGCAATCGGTAACCGGACCATCGGTACAGCCGCCGCAGGTGGAATGCTGATCGGGACAATTTTCGGACTGATGATTATCCCGGGATTGTATTACATCTTCGGAACCCTTGCAGAAAAATCCAAACTGGCGAGATATGAAGAGGAAAATCCTTTAACTGAACAGACAGAACCTTATCAACACGATGATAAACATGAAGATTTATAATAAATATATAGCAGTCATTTCTTTATCGCTTGTTTTAGCAGGCTGTAAGGCCCCTATGGCAACCGTTGTAAAAGATGAGGTGAAAGAAAATGTGCCTCAGAATTTTAATCAGGAAGAACAGGCAGATGCCAATACCAACAGCGGAACAACGCCCTGGAGGCAGTTTTTTACAGATCCGAACCTGGTCGCTTTAATTGAGACCTCATTAAAGAATAATCAGGAACTGATGATTACGCTGCAGGATATTGAAATTGCACGGAGCGGTGTTCTGGCAAAAAAAGGAAGACTGACTCCTGCCGTTTCCGCAGGAATCGGTGCCGGAGTGAAAAAAGCAGGCCGTTATACCAGTGAAGGAGCCGGCGATGCCACCACAGACATCGAGCCCGGCAGGGAAATTCCTGACCCGCTGGGAAATTTTGAAGGCGGCTTAACCGCAAACTGGGAAATCGATATCTGGAAAAAGCTGAGGACAGAAAAAGAATCGGCGGTCGCCCATTACCTTTCTACAGTGGAAGGGAAGAATTTCGTCCTGTCCAATTTGATTGAAGAAGTAGCGGATAATTATTATGAACTGCTGGCGCTGGACAATCAGCTGGATATTATTCAGCAGTATATCAAGCTTCAGCAGAGGGCACTGGAAATCTCAAAAATTCAGAAAGAAGCTGCGGCCGCTACTGAACTGGCTGTAAAAAAGTTTGAGGCTGAACTGGCAAAATCCAAAGCAACGGAATATACGATCCGGCAGGAAATTACCGAAAAGGAAAACCAGATCAATGCCCTATGCGGACGTTATCCGCAGCCGATTATAAGATCAAAAGAAAGCTTTATGTCAACTATTCCGCAAACCGTTTATACAGGGATTCCGTCTCAGTTACTGGCAAACCGTCCGGATATCAAGCAGGCAGAATTGGAGTTAAAAGCATCAAAACTGGATGTTGAAGCGGCCAGGAAAGAGTTTTATCCTTCACTGGAAATTTCTGCAACCCTGGGACTGGAAGCCTTTAAGCCTTCTTATCTGGTAAAGCTGCCGGAATCAATGGCTGCAAGCTTAGCGGGGGAACTGGCAGGTCCGCTGATCAACAAAAGCGCAATCAAGGCCAATTTCCAGACTGCAGATGCAAGACAGATCCAGGCGCTGTATGAATACGATAAAACCATTCTGAATGCTTATCTGGATGTGGCCAACCTGATGTCTAAAATTAAAAATATAGACCGGTATTATCAGTTAAAGTCTCAGGAAACGAAGTCGTTGGAACAATCAATCGATATTGCGAACCAGCTGTTCCGGAATTCAAGGGCAGATTATCTGGAGGTCCTTCTGAACCAGAGGGATGCTCTGGATGCCAAAATGGAACTGGTGGAAGCAAAACAAAAACAGCTGAGTACAGTTGTTGATATTTATAAAAGCTTAGGCGGAGGCTGGAAGTGATTATAAATCCTTAATGTTTTAAAAAGAAAAGAGGCTGCCCGTAAGGAACAGTCTCTTTTCGATTAAAACTGAAAACTTTAATAAAAACAGGTCATGAAAACCCTTTTCTCAAGTACCTCCATAAATGTAATGCAGGTATGCAATTTAGTTCTGATGGTTATTAATTTTAAAAGGCGTTAGTTTTTATTTTGCATTGATTTCTGAAAAAGCAGCCTTCCCTAAAGAAGTAAATTTCCTGTTAAAGAAGGCGGCAGGATATATGATCGAATCATCATGTTTTTTGAGTGGTTGTTAGTTTTTACCCTTTGGTCTGATTACTGATTTTGCGATGAGGTTTTTATTGTGGTTTTCTTGTTAGTGTTTCCTGCTTTACAAAATTATATCCGTTTATAAATTTCTGTACTGCTGAATCCTGAGTCCAAAATTATCACCTGAGATCGGAATATAAAAATGGTTGTTGTCTTTATTTATAAATTATGACGTCCTAATTCAGGAATAAGGCAAGTGTAATGTGTTGACAGCCAGATCGTATTTTTGTAAAATAGAAATAATTCTATTCTGTTCATTAATTCATTATTCATTGAGAAAACAAGGGCGATTTTGCGTATTTTTGACCCTATTATTCATGGAATAACTCATTAAGGTGATTAAAAAATTATTTTTTATATTTTTTACAGGATGTTTTAAGCTTTTTCTTGCTCAGCAGTCAGATACTGAACTCGATCAGCTAAGGACTAAGTACGAAGATTTTGAAGAAAATGATGTAAGGGCATTTCCCTTTATCCAGCCGTATATCAATAAAGCAAAGAAGGAGAAGAACTATGTAAAACTGGTTCAGGGATATAAAGACGGGGTATTTTACACTTCCGAAAATAAAGATAAACTGATATATGCCGACAGTACGGTCTGGGCTGCAAACCTGTCCCGTGATAAAGATCTCATGATCATTGGCCACATTGAAAAAGGAGTGGTGTATTATTACCATTATAAAAAATTCCAGCTGGCTCTCAACGAATACCTTAAAGCCTATGAATATTCAAAAAACACCAGCAACGAATTTTTAAAATATCAGAATCTCTATCATATCGGGGTCGTAAAAAGTTATCTTGGATATTATGAGGAAGCGGCTGAAGTATTTACAAGATGTATCGTTTACTACAGGGAAAAAATTAAGACTATTATTAAGTCTCATCCGAATGAAATTTACAATAACAAAAGAGCATATCTAAACAGTCTTCATCAACTGATTATCTGTTACCGGCACCTCGGCAAACATAAAGAAGCAGATGCCACGATACGGAAGGGGCTTTCTGAAGCTGGGAATGATCCTGATTATACTCAGGAAAAAGGATACTTTCTTCTGTCCAAAGGAATTTCCGAATATAGAGATAAGCGATACCGGCAGGCTTTAATGTACCTGAATCAGTCTTTGCCCTCAATGAAAAACAGCAGGGATTTTGCAAGGCTGTCGGTTAATTATTTTTATATCGGTAAAAGTTATCAGGAACTGAAAGACACACATGAATCGATCATTTATTTCCAGAAGATCGATTCTATATTCAACGAATATCAGTTTATTCTTCCTGAACTCAGGGAAAACTATGAAATCCTGATTGATTACAGCAAAAAACACAAAGACCAGACGCAGCAGCTGTATTATACCAATCAGCTTCTGAAGGCGGACAGCATCATGTCAAAAGATTTCAGTTACCTGTCGCCGAAAATTCATAAAGATTACGATACCCGGACATTGGTAGATGAGAAAAATAAGCTGCAGAAAATCAATTATCTGGTAACCGTAATCATCATTGTTTTGATTATCTGGGCGGTCGGACTCATTATCTTATTTGCCAAAAGACACAGAAAAGCCAAAGAAATTAAGCAGAAATACATTTTTCTTGAAGAGAAATTCATGAAAAACCAGGATGTTCCCAAGGAAGAGATCATTCCTGTTGAAGAAAAAAGGAACCTTCTGCACGAAAGTAAAGTGGAAGAGCTTCTGTCTAAGCTGCAGATCTTTGAAGATAAAAAAGGGTTTATCCAGAAAGGCCTTACCATCAGCAAACTGGCATCGCAGCTGGGAACCAATTCCAACTACCTTTCACAGGTCATCAATGAGCATAAAGGCGTTAATTTCAATAAATACCTGAGCCAGCTGAGGATTAATTACATTACCCTTTTACTGTTCGAAAACAGGCAGTACCTCAAATACAACATCGAAACCCTCGCAAAAGAATGCGGCATGGCGTCCCGGCAAAACTTCTCTGATCTTTTCTTTGAAATCAACGGCATCCGCCCGACGGATTTTATCAAGAACAGGATGCAGGAGCTGGAGGAGAAGGAGTAACTATACTAATATTAGCATTTGTTTATTGTTGTATACAATAGAAAGGACAGCAGAATTAATTTTCATTAACAGTGATAAATATCACTTCTGGGAGATAATTATTTTATATAAATTTGTGCCCTTAATCTTAAAGCAATACACTGGTTTGGTACAATACTTTGTGTAACGTGATATTTTTGAGATGATGTAATAAATTTAAAGGCTTTAAAAATACTTACTTTAAATATGGCATTGCAAAAATCCATAGAAAATGATCGTAAAATCAGGCCTCATGCGTATCTTATGTAATAGTATGAGCAGTTTGAAATGAACTGTTCTAATATAATATTATAATTTCCTTAATCAATATTTATACAGTTTAATAATTATGAATTCAATAAAAATAAAATATAATTTTTACTTTATTATTTTCTTATTATGTATAGGTATTGTATATATATTTTCAACAGCTAAGGATCCGGCACTTGGTGATAGCTTAGGTTTTACTTTGCAGGGTTATAAGGGCTTCGATTTTTCTTCGAATGCAACAAATCACGTACTGTTTTCCAATTTCCTATCACTTCTTCACAGCATATTTCCTTTTATAAAAGTACATGCCCTCTTTGTTTCTGTATGTATTCTATCGGGGGTATTCTCTCTGTTTTATCTGCGGAATTTACTGAGCATATTAGATATTTCCCCGAAATCTTCTTTCATGTGTGTAATGATTTTGGGTCTTTCATTTACCTTTTGGAGACAATCTATTATAACAGAAGTTTATACTTTCTATTTGCTGTTTGTGATTTTGTTTCTGATCAATTTATTTAAATTTATCAAGGAAAAAGAAATCAGGTATTTTTATTATTCATCTGTTTTACTGGGTATCCTTTTTTTAATACATATTCAGACAATTCTTTTTTTACCGCTCTGTTTCTATTTTCTTTTTAGAAATTTTTCTGTCTTAAAGGAGCATGTTATTTATGGTGTAGTGGTAACGATTCTTTTATTTTCAATTTTATTAATCCCGGTATTTATGGGATGTAATATTTTTATAGCCATTTTTACAGATAATTCCTATGAAAATTCAATTTTCAATTTTGATCCATCAATCATTATTAAAAGCATTATAAGAAATCTAATCTTTTTGATATATAATTTCCTGTTTTTTTCTGTTTTCTTATTTTGGGGATTAAAGAATAAAACTTATCGTGATTATATTCTTGTAGGCATTATTCCTTTTTTAATATTTTGTATAAAACATAATGTATCAGACGCCTATGTTTTTCAATTGGTTCCTTATATATTTTTATTGATATTAACAGGAAGGGGATTGGATCATTTTCCTAAAATCTATAGCATCCTGCCATTATTTTTCCCTTTAATATATTTTGCCTCTTACAAAATAATTCAAAAGACATCCTTAGGAAGTAATTTTGATAAAGAAAAATATTATAAAGGAGGAGCAAGATATATGGTGTTTCCGCCTCTGAAAGGAAACCCTGATTGGGATTACTTTATTCATAAATATAAAGAAGATTCTTTATACAATAATCCTGATATAAAATATTTAGATTCTTCTATCAGAGAATGGGACAGAATCAGGAAGAAAAATTAACTATATACTATGGTGAGATTACATCACTTAGTGTATTTTATATCAATATGTTAACATGCATTCAATAAGCGCCAACTTTTATAGGTGTTGGATCAACATTGGCAAATATTTCTGTTTACTGTTATACAGAAATTAGTTTATGTATGTATTAATATTTAGTAACACGTGATAAATATCACTCGGTTGAGATAAGTATTTTACTTAGATTTGCGCCGTTAAAACTAAACCAACACTTATGATGAAAATAATACCTTCTCACACTAATGTACATTTGCTCGTACAAAAAAATTACATTAAAAAATAAAACGACACGTTTTGTCGCTCTGTGAAATTACTTTCGCAAAACTATATAATGCTATGTCTTATATGGTGCTTTATTATCATAAAATCCAATTATAATTAATTTAAAAATATAATTTAAACTCTATGAAAACAAAATTATTTTCGTTAGTCATTCTGGCTTCATCATTGGTTTCTGCTCAGGCATGGAATGTAACCGGTAATTCAGGAACTAATTCTTCTACCAATTTTTTTGGGACTACTGATGATAAGGAAATTATTTTTAAAACGGATAACAAAGAAAGATTAAGAATCTTCGGAGGTCCTTATGTTAACGGTATTGCCATAGGAAACCCTGCTGCGCCTGGAGCAAGGCTAGAACTTACCAGTGTCCTGTGTGGCGGATGTGCTTCTAACTGGGCTTTGCCAAATGATTTTGTTGTTAAAACCAGAGCCACGAGAAATCTGGAATTTTTGATGGGGAATAACAATTCCGTAGATCCGAATACAGATACAAGTACTCCGAATTCCTCCGGTGTTACCCGGATAAAATTTACTGATGCTGTGCATAACAATACTCTTGTTATAAATAATATGGGGAAAGTTACTGTAGGTACCGATCAGTATGATAATGATCCAAATTATATTTTTTATGTAAGAAAAGGAATTAAAGCTGAGCAGATTAAAGTAGAAAATCCTGCAGCTAATGGCTGGGCAGATTATGTCTTTAAAAAAGATTATAAGCTTAGAACCTTGGAAGAAGTAGAAAATCATATTGCAGAAAAAGGACATCTGCCCAATATTCCTTCTGCTGCTGAAGTTGAAAAAAACGGGATTAATCTGGGTGAGATGGATGCTAAGCTTTTAGAGAAAATTGAAGAGTTGACATTGTATTCTATTGAGCAGAATAAACAGATTAAGCAGCTTCAGGAAGAAAATAAAGTTTTAAAATCTCAATCTGAAGATATTACAGAACTTAAAAAACAGGTCCAGAAATTAATTTCAGTAAAAAAATAAATAATCATGAAAAGAAAAATATTATCCCTATTTTCTTTACTGATAGGATTCTTCGGCTTTTCCCAGACGGAAGTATATTTTAAATATGACGAAGCCGGGAACCAGAGATACCGGGGAACCAATTCAGCAGGCAGGCAGGCTCCTGAAGAAATTAAAGAAGTAGAAAAAGCAGAAGAAGTAAAAACCGTAGCTGCTGTGAAGCAGAATCCTGTTATGGATGAAAAGGCTTTTTTCAAACAGATCAGATTATACCCGGTTCCTGTTAACGATTACCTTACCATCGACTGGACGGAGGAAGTGGACGGGCTTATCGAATCCGTTTCCCTATACCAGCACAGTACGGTGCACTGGAAGTTCCAGCAACAGAATATCCCCAGCCTTAACAGGAAACTGAAAATTAACATGACCGGTTATGACTGGGGTGTTTATGTGATTCGTTTTACTTTAAAAGACGGAAGGATATTCAGTAAAAATATTACCAAACGATAAAAAACTTTTAACCGAAATAATTATTAACGAAATGAAAATGAAATTATTTTCATCATTTATACTGTCCTTATGTACAGTTATGGGCTTCTCGCAGACCATCCTGTACCAGGCAGAAAGTACCAGCCGGACAGTCCAGGATCCTCAGGCTGTGGTACTCACTCAAGGGTTTCATGCAATAAGTAGTGTGTCGAATCCTTTCATCGCAAAGATTGGTCCCGCTACGGAAAATCCTGGCGGAGGTCCTACAGATTCAAACGCGGGAGCAAATAATCCTTCGGGAACCACTGCTCCTTCAGGGAAAAGCTTCCATGATACGAAAGGAAATATTGAAGTAACAGGAGCGGGGCAGTTACAATATACACTGCCAATAGATTTACCACCAGGTATAAAAGATGTTGCTCCACAATCGAGTCTTGTATATGTAAGTGGTTCCGGAAATGGTCTTGCTGGTTATGGCTGGAATCTTTCAGGGATTACTGCAATTACAAGAATGGGAAAGTCTGTTGAAATTAATGGAGAAGCTAAAGGGCTTCAGCTGGACTATTCAGATTATTATAGTTTTAATGGACAGAGGTTGATTTTAAAATCCGGAGAATATGGGAAAGATGGAGCAGAGTATGTAACTGAAAAATATTCCAATATTAAAATTAAATCTGTGGGAGCAGCTCAGGTTTCCACCCCTCAACCAATGTATTTTCAGGTAACTTTTGAAGATGGTTCCCAAGCGTGGTATGGGGATACCCAATCCGATAATCCGGAACTTAATACTTTTAATGGAAGGACTTCGCTTGAATATAATATTGTAAAATGGAAAGATGCTCAGGGAAATTATATCAGCTATTCATATGATTATAATACAGGGCAGATGCAGGGACGTGTAAGCAGAATATCTTCTATACAATGGGGAGGAAACGAAGCATTAAGCAAACCTCATTTTAACAGAATAGATTTTAATTATACTAACAGAAATCTGGTAGAAGAATCTTATGTGAAAGGGTATAAATTTGTTCAGGATAAATTATTAACAGATGTTACTGTACAATCCAATGGTAATCCTTATCGAAAGTATGTGATTGACTACTTGCAAAATGGAACAAATTATAAGTTTGTAAATAAAATTACAGAGTATAATTCTCAGGGGGAAGCTGCCAATCCAGTAACATTTACATATCCAAATTCAGTTCCTTCCAGCGTAGACTATTATGGAGTTTTACCTTTTAATAGTGATTCTTTTGATGATGTTAAACTTACTGGAGACTTTAATGGAGATTCATATTTGGACTTTGTTATGAGTAATGGGGTAGTAAAACTTGGCGCTTTTAATGATGCATATCAAGATATTTCCACTGGTAAGGTTTTTAATCCAGAAGCTAAAGTAGTAAATGTTTTACTAGATGAAGAAGGGCAAGTTTATAACGGAAACGGAATTGTTCAGTATGAAAGTGGCAAAGCTGTAGGCTATATCTTTAGAAACAACACCTTTGTCAAGGTTTTTGAAAAAGTTTTATCTCAGACACCTTGTACATCGTGTAATATAAGCCTTAACGAGGGTGACATAAATGGAGATGGAATTTCTGATTTGTTTATTACTTCATCACCACAGTCAGGATTTGGATTTGTAGATAAATATATTGTAGATTTAAAAGATGCAAATGCTCCGTTTTCAACCTACGCACCATTCTCAGGAATTCTTGAAAGCGATTATCCAAATCAAATATATATGGATGTTGATGGCGATGGAAAGACAGAAATTATCAACGTTTCAAACACTACATATACGGTTTTTGAACTTGTTAAAACATCACCAACCCAATATCTTAAGAAAATTAAGTTTTCAGGAAGCTTAGTAGAAACAAAAGACCCTGATTATCCGATACTTTTTGGAGATTTCAATGGAGATGGAAATCTGGATTTTACAATTCCAACTACAGCAAATCAAAGTGCGGACAACTGGAGGTTTTACATGGGTACAGAAAATGGATTTGAAAATATTTTGAAGCAGAATTTTCTTAAATACAGAAAACCAACCCAACCTGCAAATTTATCCTTACTTGATCATCATTTTTATTCTATTTCAGATATAAATAAAGATGGAAAATCTGATATTGTTTTTATTTATTCGAAAAGTACAGTAGGCGCAATTGACAATAGTGGAAATGCTATGTGGAGAAGCGTACAGTATGATGTTAATACATTACAGGCTAATGGAGGAACGAATTTTGTTCCGGGATTAAGCTCCTCAAGCCCATCATATACTGTAGGAGGTGGAGATTATGGATTATTTCAACCATTAACAAACCCTATCAAATCCAATAATAATTATTATGATATTTTTGTTTTTAAAAAAACGAGAGTACATAAGTATAAAGCGCAAACTCCTCTAGCCGAGCTATCAAGAATTAAAACAATTGATCAAGCTGGTGTTAGTACTATAATAGACTATAAAGAACTAAATCCAGACACAAATCCATTTTTTTATGCTAAAACTAAAAAGGAATACTATCCATATTTATCACTAGTTCGTGGAGATAATTCTTATGCAGTATCTCAACTTACCAGAGAAAATAGAAAACAGGATTTCTTATATAGAGGCATGACTGCTCATATGCAAGGAAAGGGAGTGATAGGCTATCATCAAACTGCTCGTTCTTCTTGGTATGCAAATGGTTTTGAAAATACAAAAATATGGTCAGGAGTAGAAATTGCTCCCCTATTTGATGCGGCACCCGTCAAAGAATGGTCAATAAGAACGAACGATGAAAGTAAAGTATTTCCGACTGATATTTCAGAAAATAATACACAATTACTTTCGTATAAATCTACTCAATATCAAAAAGATTTATTGATAGACGGAAATGTCGTTTTAACAGTAACAGATATAGATAAACCAAAAGTTGTCACTGCAATAGTTCCTAAAAGTACATTAGAAAAGAATTTTTTAACAGGAGTTATTACAGCTGGTAATATTGGATATGGAAACTATTATCTTCCTGTAAGAAGTAGTTCTAGCGTTAATAATGGATATGGTACAACTCTTTCTTTTTATGATTATGAAAATAATGAATCAGGAATAGGGGAAAATTATCACATTGGACGTCCAAAATCAAAAAAAGATATTGTGCAAGCTTATGGAGATACAAAATCTTCAACAAAACAATATACTTATGAAAATAACCTTTTAAAAACAGTAAAAAACTGGAATAGAGACGATACGGAATATTTATTAGAAACCTATAACTATGATGGTTTTGGAAACACAATTCAAAAAGTTACTGGTAATAGTGTAAATTCTCAAATTCATACAGTTACATCTGAGTATGATTCTAAAGGTAGATTTGCTATAAAATCAGTAGATAATTTGGGGCTGGAAACTATTATAGAATATAATGATTTAGGACAAGTAATAAAACAGACAGATCCGTTATCCAATACTAAAATAAATACTTATGATAACTGGCATAAGTTACTGACCTCTAAAACTAATGTTGGAGGAACGACAACATATCAGTATGAAAGAGATAATAATTCAAATATTATTATTACTCAATATGATCCAGATGGGGATATTTCAAAAACTTATACTAATAAGTTAGGACAAGACTATAAAATATCTACAAAAGCCTTTGGGCAGGGAAAATTTGTTTCAAAGGATACACAGTTTGACGTCCTAGGAAGAAAAATAAACGAAAGCGAGCCTTATTTTGAGGGACAAAGTGTGAGCCAATGGAGTACTATAAGTTATGACGATTCGGTATTTCCTGCAAAAGTAACTGCTCAAACATTCAATGGAAAGCAAGTGGAAACCACTATTTCAGGATTAACGACGTCTGTAAAAGAACTTAACGGCTATGGAAGAACAACATCCAAAACCACAGATGCCTTAGGAAACGTAATAACTTCTAACGATAAAGGTGGTACAATTGTATTCTCATACAACGCAGCAGGAGAGTCGATTAAAGCCCAGTATGCGGAAAATATCGTAACTAGTAAATATGATTCTTGGGGAAGAAAATCAGAACTAAATGACCCATCGAATGGGGTGTATAAATATGAATATGATATTTTCGGACAACCTAAAAAAATCATAAGCCCTAAAGGAAGTAAAGAATATGTATATAACAATCTTGGGCAGCTTATTACGCAAACGGAAATATCTACAATAGATGGAGGACAAGCTACGAATAAAACTATTTCTTTTACTTATGATAACAAAGGAAGGGTAATTTCAAAGTCTGGGACTTCAAAAGGAAAGGTTTATAGCTCTAATGTTTCTTTCGATCCACAGGGAAGAATTTTGTCTTCATCAGAGAGTGGTAATGGTAAATTTTTTATTCAAAAAGGATTTAATTATGATGATAAAGGAAGGATAACTTCTTATGAAAAGCAATTATATTCTTCTGGAACTTTAACTAAAGTACAAATTGAAAATGTATATAGCCCATGGAATGGGGAATTATATCAAGTTAAAGATAAAAATTCGGGGAAAAGTCTTTGGGAACTAAAAGAAACAGATGCCAGAGGAAAAGTTTTGACAGCTAAATTAGGAACTGTTGATATTACCAATACTTATGATCTTAATGGATTCCTGACGAATGTAAACCATTCATCAGCAGTAAAACCGAGTATTCTCCAACTCTCTTACTCATTCGATGCCATTAAAAATGAATTAAAGAGTAGAACAACAGGCGGAGATTTTAATATCGTGGAATCATTTGATTATGACGATAATAATCGTTTAGTAAACTGGACGAATCCGGTAACCGGAATTAAACCAACAGCCAACAGAAATGTATATGATATAAAAGGAAGAATCACCCAAAACGATCAGGTAGGTACGATCAAATTTGAAAATTCTAGCAAGATCTATCAGCCAACAGGGATGACCTTAAATGCCGCAGGAACTCAAAATTATAACAATGATCTGATCCAAAGCATTGCCTATAATGAAAACAATGACCCTGTTTTCATTGATGGAATGAAAGGAGATGTAGCGTTCCAATATGGCTTAACCAACATGAGACAAAGGGTTACTTATGGAGGTGATTTTAGTACAGATGGAGACGGCAAATTCACGAAATATTATAGTGAAGATGGTAGTTTTGAAATATTGAGAGATAATGTTACAGGTAAAGAAAAGCATATTCTTTATATAGGAGGAACACCGTATGAAAGCAATATTATGTATCTAAAGAATTACGATGAATCAACAGGTTCATATAAATTCTTACATAAGGACTATATGGGTAGCATTTTAGCGATCAGTGATGAGGCTGGAAACAAGCTGGAACAAAGACATTTCGATGCATGGGGTAATTTCACTCATCTTCAAATTGGAAATGGAGCTATTATTACAGATAAGAATATTATTGATAATTCTTCGTTATTAATAGACCGTGGTTATACCAGTCATGAACATTTTGCAGAAGTGGGAATCATCCACATGAATGGTAGATTGTACGATCCTTTATTAAGAAGATTCTTAAATGCAGATGAAAATATTCAGGACCCTACCAATACCCAGAACTATAACAAGTATGGGTATGTGATGAATAATCCATTGATGTTTAATGACCCGAGTGGAGAGTTTTTCTTTTTAGCTCCTGTAATTGGTTGGCTAGTAGCAAATGCTGTTGTAATTGGTACAGGAGCATTAATTGGTGCAGCGATTAGTGTGGCAATGTATACAATACAGGCAGCAATTAATAACAATTGGACATTAGGAGGATTTGCAAAAGCTATAGCCACTGGAGCTATTACTGGAGCTGTCTCAGCAGGTGCAGGTCAGATATTCAGTGCAGGAAGCTTTTTAGCTACTGTTGGAAATGGGGCTGTTTCTGGAGCCGCAAGTGGAGGAGTTATGTCTCTAATTAATGGTGATAACTTCCTTAAAGGGCTTATTAAAGGTGCAGTAATAGGAGGTGCAGTAGCAGGTGTAAGCTGGGTAGTTTCAAAAACAGTTGCTTATTATAGAGCAAAAACACCAAATACAGTAACATCTTCTGAAATGGAAGCCGCTAGTTATGATATTTCAGATAAAAATTTTGAAGATTACTATACCAATGATCAGCAGGTTCAAAATGATTTTAATAAAACAACAGGAGATTATCAGGCTTCGGTAGATAATATTAATACTGAATATAAAGTCGCAACAGATCAAAATCTTCCTAGTGGATATAATATTTCACAACCAGCAAAAAGAATTATAACAGCCGATCCAAAAGAGTCTGGATATGTTCTTGGTCTTACGACAAACAGAAATAAAAATTGGTGGGAATTTTTAACCAAAGGAGAAAAGACGACAATACTTATTGCTCCCAACCTTGGATTGAAAAGTGATTATGTGAAGCAAGCTATTTTCGGGCATGAATATATTCACGCATATCATAGATATATTGGTTTAATGGCAAAATATGGAAGTAAGTATTCAGATTATACAGAATCCTCCGCATATCATTTTACAATTAATTCATTGAAATCTCACGGACTTGATTTTAGTGGGTATTTGCAACAATTTTATGGTTATGGTGGTAAATTCCCTGGAATTTTCAACTGGACTGATGCCATCAAGAATATAGTTAATTTTAAAAAATAAATAATGAAATATTTTATATGTGTATTTTTTGTTTTTTTACTGAATTGTAATCAAGAAAAGAATAATTTAAAAATTGAAGATATTACACAAATAGTTTACATAAGCGATAGGATTACCTATAATATAATAGAAAATTTTTATGTTCTTGATAAAAGATATAAAGAGCCTGGCAAACACAGTTTAATGATGAATGAAAATGAAATAAATATAATTAAAAAGGTCATTATTGATGAAAAATTGTATAAGTTGAATGATTCTTTAAAATTTGTTGAATCCTGTAAAAAAAAAGGTTGCTTATCTGAAATTATTATTCAATATAAATCTGGTAGAAAACAACATTTTATATTTGACAACTCAAATTACAAAGATAACTTCAATGAGAAGTCATATAAAAAAATAATTAGTATTGAAGATACAATAGGAAAGATTTATAGGCGTAAGAAAATTGACCCAGAGCCTGTTAATGTAAATATTTAGAAGGACATATTTGATCACTGCTATGTTTAGTGATTAATTAATAACTATTAGTAACACAACCACTGCAATCTTGCAGTGGTTTTTCAATTTTCATTAAAGCAACTCTGGAGAATTAAAACAATATAAAATGATTGATATAACATATAAATCAAATGATTAAATTTTTTCCTTCTCTTCAAAATATTAAAATATATTTGTAGTTCTCTGCAAAGAAGTATCAAAAAATAAACGGAATATAATATCATGAAAAAGCTAATCTTCATCTTAATAAGTATCCTTGTTTTCTTAATTATTATAGTTTTAATCAAAACCTTCACCTATTCGTTTAAAAAAGTAAATACCAGTGTTTCAAGTGGCTGGAAAATGATAAAAGATGATTCTGCTATTCAAAGACTGTCGGGAGGACTGAAGATTCCGTCTGTTTCCTCTGGCGAAATGGGGAAATTTGATTACTCAACATTTGACACCATTAAAGAATATCTCAAAATATCTTATCCATTGATTTACGAATATGCGGAATATACTGAAGTCAATAAATATGGATTGGTATTCAAATTAAAAGGCAGCAACCCGTCTCTGGATCCTATTTTATTCCTTTCTCACACTGACGTGGTGCCTCCGGGAGAAGCTGATGTAAAAGATAAAAGCGAAAATGTTTTCAGGCCGGACGATCGACCTTTGCCTCCTGTTTCAGGAGTTGCGAAAGACTGGGATTTCGGTCCGTTTTCCGGAGCTGTTGCCAACGGAAGAATCTACGGTAGAGGATCCATTGATATGAAAGGGATGCTTTTTTCCCTGATGGAATCCATGAATAACCTGATTAAAAACAGACATGTTCCGCAACGGGATATTTATTTAGCCTTCGGGTTTGATGAAGAAGTGGGCGGACAGCAGGGCGCGGCGAAAATTGCAGAATATTTTAAAAGTAAAAATATAAAATTCGAGGCGGTGTATGATGAAGGAGGACTGATTTTGGAAAAAGGCAGTGTGACCGGAATCCATTCTGATGTTGCGGTGATTGGCTGTGCGGAAAAAGGTTTCCTCTCCGTAAAAATCAAAGTAAAAGGATTGGGCGGACACGCCTCGATGCCTCCGATGAAAAGTGCTGTAGGAAAGGCTGCGGTCATTATGCAGAGGCTGGAATACAACCAGATGAAACCGATGATCACGCCGCTGATCAACGAGTTTTTCACCAATATCGGCGGTTCCATGTCTTTTGTAAACAGGATGGGAATCTCCAATCAGTGGTTATTGAAGCCCGTCTTGTTATCTCAGCTGACAAAAAATAATTCTACCAACGCATTGGTCCGTACCACGACAGCTTTAACGATGATGAAGGGAAGTGATGCCCCGAACGTCCTTTCTCCGGAAGTGGAATTTATCGTGAATTTCAGGCTGCTGCCTGGCGACACGGTAAATGACGTAAAAAAACATATCGCCGAAGCCACCAAAGGGTTTGAGGTGGAAATAGAAGATATTGACCAGGTAAAAGAAGCCTCTGCGGTTTCCCCGACCCATACCAAAGCATTCAGGTTAATTGAAGCGGCCATTAAAGAAATCCATCCCACGGCAGTAGCAACTCCATATCTTACGGTTGGTGCAACAGATGCCTATAAATACCAGATCGTCAGCAAAGATATTTACCGGTTTATGCCGATCAAAATCAATGATGCCGAAAAACAGTCCATTCACAGCACCAATGAATACCTCAGCATTGAAAACTACATGAAAATGATTCATTATTTTGAGTTCATGATGACAAACTACGATAAGCAGTAAGCATTAATCTTTCACTTTTCATTAAAAAAAATTAAACTTAAAAATAACACGACAAGTTTTGTCGCATTACCGTATTAGCTTTGCTTCATCAAAAGATCAGAGTTATGGAATTGCCGTTATATTTAAGTTATAAAGAATTTGAGAACCATTATTACGATAACCTTGAAAAGTGGTTTGAACAAAATCACAACGCTTCAGAAACCGATTACCTGAAAGCGCTTGCAGACCTGTACAGCCCTTATCTGTATTATAATTTTGCCAATGACAGGCTGCAGCCGGATGCTTCTGTCCAGATTAAGGATTGCTTTTTTCCGTATCAGGAAACCATCGGGATTTCCTTTTGTACTACAGGTTCTGAAGACGGTAAGCAAGCTAAAAATATAAAAAGCCTTAACCATGTATTCGAATGGAAAACCATTACGATGATGGAATATGCCCAACATATTCTGGACAAGATCAACGGGTATCTTTCTAAAAACAAAGAAACTGAACACAAAAATATCCTTGATTTTATCAACCACTGCGAAATTATCACCTCAAGGGACGGAGCAGGATACTGCGTCAATTACAGTCAGCACCAGGCAACCCTTCCTTTTCTGAAAGCGTATCTTCCGGTGTACGGACGTACCGTTGATATTGCGGTGTACCGTGATTTTATATTTTCCATCGTGCAGATAGCAGACTGTATTGACCGCAGATTAAAAGATGTCCGCGCTTTTGAGTCAATGATCTACACAAAATTAAAATCAGAAGCCAGATTTACCGTACAGATGAGCCATCAGTTTCTTACCATGTGCAATTAACTGATCGATCAGATCAATCCATTTTACCACCAATACATTCATATAGCTAAATTGTAGTTTGAAATAAGTTGATTATTTTTTTTCAAACGAAAATCCCGGTCAGATTTGACCGGGATTTTTTATTGATATTATTATTATTGTTCCTGTTTAAATATAAAGGAGATTATTTTGAATTTTTACGAAATAAGACGACGATCGTATCCAAACCTAACAGGTTTTAAAAACCTGTTAGGTTTAAGCGTATTCAGATTCATTTGAATGATATCTGTAAATATTTAAATTTTTCTAGGCCAACTGTACAGAATACAGCTTAGTGCTAAAAAATAAAAAAGCGTTGAAAATCAACGCTTTTGCTTGCAGAGAGGAAGGGATTCGAACCCTCGATACAGTTACCCGTATACTACCTTTCCAGGGTAGCTCCTTCAACCACTCGGACACCTCTCTTTATTCGAGACTGCAAAAATAAGAGAATTTATTGAATTGGCAAATTATTCATGCAATTAATTGGAAATTTCTCCACAAAGGCTTTTTGCGAAGTTCTCGGCAAAGCTTCCCGCATAATTTGGATTGTCAATAAGGTGCATCGCTTTTGTAATGGCGCTTTCCGCGGTAATGTCTCTTCCGCTGATGGCCCCGATCCTTGAAAAGATATTGCTGTTTTCATATTTGCCGAACGAAATACCGCCTGAAATACACTGGCTTACCACCACAATCTCGGTTCCGTTGTTCCTGATCTGTTGCAGGGTGTCCACTGTTTTATCACTGCTGAAAATAGTCCCCGAACCAAAAACCTGAAGGATCAGCACTTTCATTTTTGGGATTTCCTTAAAGTGATTCAGGTTCATGCCCGGAAAAATTCTCCAGAAAATAACATCTTCGGAAATATGGTCATCCACATGGAACTCAATGTTATGATCACGACGATAAAGGTTTTCTTTAATGATGTTCAGATGTACGCCGGACTGCCCGAGAATAGGATAGTTCGGACTTGCGTAAGCATCAAAATACTCAGCCGAATATTTTAAGGTACGGTTTCCCCTCAACAGTTTATATTCAAAATAAATGGCCACTTCCTGAATCACGGCCTCATTTCCCTCATACAGGCTGGCGTAATACAGGCTGGTCAGGAGATTTTCCTTTGCATCAGTCCGCAGATCCCCGATCGGAAGCTGTGAACCCGTTAGGATAACAGGCTTTTTCAGTCCTTTCAGCATAAAGCTCAGCGCGGAAGCTGTGTAAGACATCGTGTCTGTTCCATGAAGAATCAGGAATCCGTCATACTGGTCATAATTTTTACGGATATAATGGGCAATGATTTTCCATTCTTCCGGCCCCATATCTGATGAGTCGAGCGGTTTTGAAAAAGGATGAACGAATACTTCACATTCCATCAGTTTCATTTCAGGCATTTTCTCAAAAATATTTCCGAAATCAAAGGCGCGGAGACTGCCGGATTCGTAATCTTTTTCCATCCCGATGGTACCACCGGTATAGATCAACAGGACTTTTCTTTTCATACAGACTTTATCAGATTTTTGTTCCCGGTTCGTTCAGGATCATTCCTCAAAATTACGTTAATTTGCAAAGATTTGAAAACAGATGAAACGTTTACAGGAATTTTATCATAGAGCCTGTCATAGTGAACGTTACGTTTTGCTGCTGAAAAATAGAGATGACCAGATGAAAGATTTAGTACAGACTTTTGAGTATTTAAAACAGTTTTTAACCGAAGAGCGGTTACAGAAAATTGAACATTTTTCACCGGAAAGTTCAGATTTTGTGCTTCCGGTGGTAGAAGACATCTACCAGTTCCGGAATGCGGCGGCCATTGTACGCTCCGTGGAAGCCTGTGGTTTTCATAAAGTGGTGGCACTGCAGGAAGAATATAGTTTTGAGCCCAATCTCCGGGTTACCAAAGGTGCCGATACGTGGGTTGAGGTGGAGAAAATGCCGAGAACTATAGAGTCTTTTCAGAAAATTAAAGACAGAGGATATAAAATTGTGGTTGTATCGCTGGAAAATAATGCGAAGATGCTGCCGGAATACGAAATTACAGAACCGATTGCCTTGGTCTTCGGAACCGAAATGGAAGGTGTCTCCCAGGAAATTTTAGATTTTGCCGATGAAACATTAGCCATTCCGATGTATGGTTTTACCAGAAGCTTTAATGTTTCAGTAGCAGCTTCAATCTGTATGTATGAACTTAAGCAGAAGCTCTTAAAATCAGATCTTGATTATAAATTAAACGAAGAAAAATTGCTGAGAATGAAAATCCGCTGGGCAGTAAATTCAATGAGAAGCGGCCAGCAGATTTTTGAAAAATACCTGAAGGACCATGATGTTCAGTGGGATCATTAAGGGTAGATAAAAAGCTATTGCACGGGTTTCAATCTTTTATTGTAAATTATAATAATTCCACGCAGCCACAAAAACACCGGCTGTTTCAGTCCTTAATCGCTGATTGCCTAAGGAAACCGCTTTTACATGATGCTCTGCCAGGAATGAAATTTCTTTCTCTGAAAAATCGCCTTCAGGACCAATTAAAAAGGTGATGTGTTCCGGTTTGGGAATTTCCTTCAGTTCAATCCGCTCCAGGTTTTCATGGCAGTGCGCCACGAAAGTATGTTCAGGATTGATGTTTTTCAGGAAATCCTGTAGTTTTACAGAATCATTGATGGTAGGAAAATGAAACCTCAGACTTTGCTTTGACGCAGCAATCGCCTGTTTTCTGAGCTTATCAATATTAATGTTTTTACGTTCTGTTTTTTCAGTCTGCAGGATAGTAATTTCAAAAATTCCCATTTCAACAGCTTTTTCCACAAAAAACTCAATGCGGTCAATGTTTTTAGTGGGGGCAATGGCAATGTGAAGCCTCGGCGTAAAATCAGGATAATCCGTTTGAATTTCAGAAACTTCAAGGGTTGCTTTTTTTCCTTCAATCATCAGTTTTCCGGAAGCCAGGTTTCCTTTTCCGTCGGTTACGTGAATTTCTTCACCGTTTTTCATCCGGAGAACTTTTACAATGTGCTGTTGTTCTTCATCGTTGATGATTGCTTTTCCGTTGTTGATTTCGCCAAAAAAAAGTTTCATACCTTGATATTTAAAGTCTGCCTGAATTTTATTTATAAGTGAATGTTAAAACGTAATTTCATTGTCGCTTAAAAATGCGACACCGGTTTTTATCGTGGTATAAATATCGCCTTCACAATCTCTGTATGAGCACGCATAAATCTCTTCAATCCACTTGTTATTCATAAAAATTAAATTCAGATATTCGTTTTTTCTTAAATTATTTTTAATGGATAAATAATCTCCTTCTTTGGGTTCGTAAGTAAAACTGAACACATTCTCTGAATTGATTTTCTCTATGATCTCTTCCTTTATATTTTGAACATATCCAATTTCCGAACTTACCATTAAATAATCTTCGTCTTCAGATCCTGTCGCGTCATTCTTTCCTGTAATGGTTTCTAAAACCCAATAATATTTTGAGTTTTTTTTAGACTGCGTTCCCAGTACTTTCTCTTCTAACAGTATTTTCATAAATCGTATTTTGCGGTGGCGGAAGTTCTCAGATCTGTAAATTCCCCTCTTTCAAATTTTAACTGCGCTACCATGGCAATCATGGCCGCATTATCGGTAGTATATTCAAATTTCGGGATGTAGATATTCCATCCCAGCCTCCGGTGGTTGTCCTGCATAGCCTGCCGCAACGCAGAATTGGCAGAAACCCCTCCGGCAATCGCTACTTCTTTTATATTTAAATCCTTTGCTGCCTTTTCCAGTTTAGCCATCAAAATTTCAATAATACAGCGCTGCACCGAGGCACAAAGGTCATTAAGGTTGTTTTTGATGAAATCAGGGTCTTTTCTTACTTCTTTCTGGATAAAATACAGCACGGAAGTCTTGATCCCGCTGAAAGAATAATCGTACTGTTCCAGTCTCGGTTTATTGAACGTGAAGGCATCCGGATTTCCTTCTTTGGCCAGCCGGTCGATAATCGGGCCGGCAGGATAATCCAGGTCAAAAATCTTCCCGATTTTGTCGAAGGCTTCTCCGGCGGCATCATCAGTGGTTTTCCCGATAATTTCCATGTCGAAATAATCCTTTACCAGCACAATCATGGTATGCCCGCCGCTTACCGTAAGGCATAAAAAAGGAAATTTGGGCGGCACAGGATTTGCATCGTCAATGAAATGCGCTAAAATATGTGCCTGCAGGTGATTTACTTCAATTAAAGGAACGTCTAAGCTCATTGCCAGGGACTTAGCAAAGGAGGTTCCTACGAGAAGAGATCCTAAAAGTCCGGGCCCGCGTGTAAATCCTATCGCAGAAATTGCATTTTGTTGTATATTTGCTTTAGTGAAAGATTTTTCAACAACGGGGATGATATTTTGCTGATGGGCACGCGACGCAAGTTCAGGGACAACACCGCCATATTCTTTATGGATTGCCTGATTTGCAGCAATGTTCGACAGAATAGAATTTCCCTTGATGATAGCTGCTGATGTATCGTCACAGGACGATTCAATACCTAAAATTATAGAGTCGCTCATAATAATGGCAAAGTTAGAGAATAATAACGAGAATGAGAACAAAAAGTCAGTAGCTGAAAACCTGGGCGATCAGGTGCAGAAGGCTGTTGAGAATGCCGGAGGTAAGGTAAAGGAGACTGTGAAGGAAGCCTCTGAACTTGCCAGTGATGCGATTAACCATCCGGTAGAAACGGCTGGGGAATTTGGGAAGCAGGCTGTAAAAGATGTTACAAGCTATTCCTGGTGGGCCAGGCTTTTACTCATTCTGTTCTGGCTGAGCCTCGGTCTTGTGGCGGCGGTTTTTGTGATCATCAATCTTCCGGCTACCAAACGGTGGGCAGCTGACCAGGCACTGCAGATTGTCAACAGGGATTTCAAGGCACAGATGTCAACCGAAAGTGTTGATGTGGATTTCTTCGGGGATGTACAGATTAAGGGCCTGAAAATAAAAGACTATAAAGGAGCAGATTTTATTACCGCTAAAGAATTTACGGCCAATTCAGACTGGTTCTCGCTTGCTACCAATATCGGCAAAAACAATTCATTAAGCTTTAATGCCCTTACCCTTAAAAATGCTGATATAAAAGTCATTACCTATAAAGGTGACAGCATTTCAAATTTCATCCGCTTTACCCAGTTGTTTAACAGCGGGAAAAAGCCGGATCCGAATAAACCGCCCTTTCAGCTGAATTCCAGGCTGCAGATTCTGGATTCCAAAGTTTCAATTGTCAATTTAAATTCTCCCGGAGAAAAAGGGAAATGGCTTACGGCCACCAACTTTAACCTTAAAGCCCCGAATGTAAAAGTTAACGGGCGGAATATTTCAGCACAGATCAATAATATGTCCTTCACTACTCAAAGATGGGGGAAATCACATTTTGTAGATACGTTCTCAACGGAACTGTCAATGACGAAAGATTTCCTGTTCCTGGAAGACCTGACTTTAAACACAGACCACAGCCTTTTGCAGGGAGATATAAAATTCAATCTTCATGATGACGGTTCCTGGTCAGATTTTGCAGATAAAGTGAAATGGGAAATGGACCTTCAGATGGGCAGCCAGCTCAGCGGATATGACATCAGCTATTTTGTAACCAACTGGGATAATTTCAAGCCTTTTAATATTTCAGGGAAGATGACGGGACCACTTAATAATTTTAAGCTGGACCATTTCCTGATCCGGAACCCCGATGTGAATATTGCCACAAAAACAATGAAAATCAACAGGCTGCTGAAAGGCAACTTTCTCATTGAAACCAATAACCTGTCGGCAGATTTTACCTATAAAGACCTGAAAGCAATGATGCCTTCATTCATTGCAACCAAAATGAAGAATTTTGCAGATGATTTCGGAAAGCTGAAGTATAACGGAACGGCAAGCGTAAACCCGAACAAAGTCTACATTTCAAGCGGGAACCTGATGACGGGGATCGGGCAGGCAAAGATTACCGGGTTTTCCCTGACGGATTACAGTTCTTCCATGCCGAAATACGTCGGGATTGCTGAAGTAAGGGACCTGAATACCTCGGTGATTACCAAAAATAAATCCGTAGGCCTTATCTCGGGCAGGTTTGATGTCAACGGGCAGAGCTTCGATGTGAATACCATGAGGCTGACCACAAAATCCCGGATCACCAGCATTGAGATCATGAATAAGGAAATCAACAATCTTTATCTTGACGGGTTACTGGATCATAAAAAATACAACGGACTTATTACGGTGGATGATGAGCAGGCAAAGGCAGTTGTCAAAGGTTTAATTGACTTCAGCACTTCACGGATTTCCATGAATGTGGATGCTGACGTTAAGTATTTGAATATGAATTATTTTACCGGCAAGCCCGGAAACCAGATCGTAAGCGGAACGGTAAACGGTAAAATGGCCATGTCTTCCCTCAATGATCTCACTTTGGATGTTGAAGCAAACAATATTAATTTTGCTACGGCTACGCAGAAATATTCCATTCCTCATGCAAAAATAAAAACATTTGCCGAAAACGGCGGCCGCGTAATTGACGTAGACGCTCCCGGTGCCGTAAACGGAAAAATTTCCGGAAGATACAACCTGGCAGATCTTGCAGGCATGGTAGAAAACGGGTTGAATAAAGTATTGGTAGGCCCGGCTCCGCGTAAGTTATACAGAGGACAGAACTTTACTTTGAATTTTGATATCCAGCAGGGATTGGTAAGTTATTTTATGCCGGATCTGAAAATTCCCCAGGGCGCGAAAGTGGAAGGGCAGTATGACGGAAATTCAAACAACCTGATTTTAAATGCAGATGCCGCTTCGCTTAAATACGTCATGACCAAAGTTCAGGAAATTACGGAAGCTGACAAGGCGCTGGCTGCAGCCAATCCGTCCTACACCATAAATGACCGGAACAACATCACCAGAGACAGTGCCATGGTAGACAGTGTGATGGTGAGGATCAATACTGCAAATCTTGATGAACAGATTTTTGCGAAGATCAACAGGGTAGAGTACAATAAAAATATTCTTAAGGATATTACCTTAAGCGGCAGAAACGAGAACAACAGCGTTCTTCACCTGGCTGCAAAATTCAAACACGGAAGCCCGGAAGATGAGCTGGATGATAACCTGAAATCCTATGCCGTCAATGTCAACCAGACCACCAATGCGGGCGGCGACTATGTATTCAGGTTTGACCCCACTGAAGTTAAATTCAACGATGTAACCTGGGCTATTGATACCAGCCCGGAACTGGATCATTCCATTACCTACCGTAAAAAAGAAAAGGATTTCGATATCAGGAACCTGAGGATCTATTCTGACAACAGTGCATTGTTTATAAAAGAAGCCCAGTTTAAATCTGCCAAAGATTTCTATCTGGATGCGGAAGTTAAAGATTTTGCTGTCGAAAAGCTGCTGGAAATGCAGGCAGGCGGAAATACCATGAATATCAAAGGCCTGGCTAACGGGAATGTACAGATTAAAATGGACAAAAGTACCCTGCAGCCTCTGGTGGATATGACCATTGACGATATCATGATGAACGGGAATGACATGGGCGATATCACCATATCTGCAACAAACGGTTTTTCCCTAAATGTATATGATGTTGACATCAAAGTAAATTCTGCCGGCGTTATCGGCAACAACAGCCTTCACGTTACGGGGACGGTCAATAACAACACCGCTTCACCTACCATTGATCTTACAGCTGAGATGAGGGATTTTGATGTGGCTTTTGCCCAACAGTTCGTTACTACGGTATTCGGGAATTTAAGAGGAAAAGCAACGGGAGACCTGAAAGTCAGCGGAAAGTTCAGCAATCTGGATTACAGCGGTGATATTGCCCTGAAAGGTTTCGGATTAAAGCTTCTGTTTACGGGTGTGGATTATTCATTTGACGATACGGTGATTCCGTTAACAAAGGGACTCGCGATCCTCAACAATATCGAAGTTCATGACGGAAGAACGAATTCCAAAGGCAATATTTCCGGGGCGATCCAGTTTGAAACCATTTCATCACTGGGTGTAAATCTCGTAATGAGAGCAGATAACCTGTTGGTTTTAAATACCACCCAGAAAGATTATGACCTTTTCTGGGGAAGGGTTTACGGACAGGGAGACCTGTATGTGGACGGGCCGGTTTCTGCATTAAGCATCTCCACCCCGAATATGAAAGCACTGAGTGGAAGTACCTTTACCTTTAACTCGGGTTCCACTTCCAATGTTGAAGAATTTAAGATGCTGAGGTTCCTGAAAGAAGGGAAAGACGGACTGGTTACGCTTGAAGAAAAGAAAAAATCAGGCGCCAATATGAATATCGATTTCGCATTGGATGTGGATAAAAGCACTACCGTGAACGTTCTGATCGGTGATGATGTCGGAAGCATCATGGTGAAAGGAGAAGCGGAAAAGCTGCGGTTCCAGATGAGCAGGCAGGGCAATATTGCAATGAACGGGACGTATAAAGTAGAAAACGGAACCTTTATCTCAAAGGCAATCTTAAATAAAACCTTCCAGATTGAAAAAGGAAGCAGCATCCGATGGGATGGCGATGCCATGAAACCCGCACTTGATATCACGGCCAATTATGTAAGAATGGTTTCCAATGCAGGGGAATACCTGAATATGGGAGGGCTGCAGCCTGTAAGTGTCCTGCTTCAGGCAAATATCACGCAATCGCTGGTAAATCCTAAGGTAGACCTTGACGTAACGGCACTGGATGTGTCAAGCCAGGTAAAAGAAACCCTGGCGGCAAAAATGAGCCAGGACGGGGAAAAAGTACTGCAGTTCGGTTCTGTATTGCTGTTAAACAGTTTTAACGTTTCCAGAACCGGCGGGGTAGATGTAGACGTTGCCGGGGTTGCGGAGTCTTCAGGGTACAACCTGCTTTTAAAACAGCTGGGCTCCGTACTTAATACGATGAGCAACGAATTCCAGATTGACCTGAATTACGTAAAAGGCGACCAGTATTCCAATATCGGCGACCGGGCGAATGCCGGCGTAAGCTTTGCGCTTTCACCAAGGGTTAAAGTAAAGACCGGGTTGGGGATCCCACTGACCAAAACTGAGAATACGGAAACCAATTACCTGTCTGGTGAAGGGACCATTGAATATGATATTTCCAAGAAGAATGACGGAAGCCTGCTCCTGAGAGGGTACTCCAAACCTTCCAATATCGGCGTGATTAACGGGGCCGGATCAAACGGTACTGCTAATCAGGCGTATGGAGGAGGTATCGTATGGAGCAAGAGCTTCAATTCTTTCTTTAAAAAGAAAGGAAAAGATAAAAAAGTACAGCAGAATAAAAATGAAATAAAAACAGATTCTACAAAATCAGCAGCTAAATAATTGTGATTTTTTAATGATTTTTATCATCCGTGTTAATTATTGTTAATGTTTGATATAATTTTTTTAGTTAAATAATTTTTTTTAAATTTGCAAAAAATACATTGATTTTTTAAGAAAACTGTAATTTAATTAATATGAACTATCAACTGGACGAAATAGACAAAAAAATTCTTGATTTCTTAGTAGAAAACACAAGAATGCCGTTTACAGAAATTGCGAAGCAGATGGATGTTTCTGCTGGAACAATTCACGTAAGAGTGAAAAAAATGGAGGATGCAGGTATTATTTTGGGGTCATCTCTTAATATCGATTATGGAAAGCTGGATTATCACTTTACGGCTTTCATCGGAATCCTTTTGACAAAATCAAACCGCACACAGGAGGTTTTAAAAGAGCTTTCAACGCTTCCTAACGTAATCGAAGCCAGCGTTATTTCCGGAAAATATAATATTTTCTGTAAAGTAAAAGCCAAGAATACGGATGATGCAAAAAGAATTATCTATCAGATTGATGATATTCAGGACGTCATGAGAACGGAAAGTATGATTTCCATGGAAGAATACTTAAGTGATAAAAACAGGCTGATCAACGCGATTTCTATCTAATCCGTCGGGCCTTAAACGAATTATATAAAAAGAACTTATGAAATTTCTCATAAGTTCTTTATTTTTGTACCTATGGAAGAATACAGCTATTTTGATGAAGATCCGAAAAAAGGATGGGGATTTATCCTGGCATTTGCCGCTTTAATGCTATTTACAATCATGGGGTTCGGGATTGATCTGGACGAATACCTGCAGCATGAATACCTGAACATCCCGAGATGGTATTTCTTCATTATTTTCACCCTTGATGCACTGATGGCCGTAAGCCTGGTCCTGATGTTTTTTTACAGGAAAATTGGGATTTTTACCTTCCCCGCATTTCTGGTCCTGCATTTTTTCATGCATAATTATTATCTTTCAACCTTCCTTTATACAGACGTAACCAATCTTTTCCTGTTCACCGGTTTCGGGATGCTGGCGATTATCCCGAAGTGGAAATTTTTCAGATAAAATATTTCGTTTTCAGATTCTGAAAACGAAATATTTTAAAATATGTAGTACGTTACTTTAATACTTGGGTAGTAAATTTGACCTTTGTAATTAAGCTGATGTACATATTGTTTATCTTCATATTTCCATATATACTGATAACTGGACACATCAGCCTGAATCTTATAAAAAGGGAAATTTAAAAATGCTCCTACCTCATATTGGTTTCTTGTTCCGAATATTAATCCGGCTCCTATATTAGAACTGAGTGTATAACTTTTTTCTCCCAAATTGGTATTTCCATAATTTTCATAGAAAACTGTTCCATCCAACTCATCTTGTGCCTGGCCATTTCCTTTATTCGATACTAAAACATTAGTATTATAATCCGCTCCGAAACTCAGATCAATAAAAGTTGAAAGAGCATTACCGCTAATAACTTTACGGTAGCCTACATATAATGATATACAGTCATATGATTGTCCGATGATTTCCCTGTTTTTAAAAGGAATAGCCGGTTCATTAAGATTATACTCAAATTCAATTTTCTTTCTGGTGTAAAAAACTTCTGCAAAAAGTTTATTGTTTTCATCCATATTTTTTATCAATTTGACACTTAAATTGGCTGTAAAAGGATGTTTAAATGTGAAATGGTTTTTATCTGTTGAGTTACTGTTTCTGTAAATGTTCATACCATAGCCGAAAGATACTCCTAAGGAATAATCGGACTGTGAAAATAAATGATTAGATGAAATCAGCAACAGTAATAAAGAAACACATTTAATTTTCATTTTATGGAATTTCTTGCAAAATAGGCATTTGGTGAGAAATAATTTTTAATTTTTAATGATTTGTTTAACCAATTTTCTTCCATTGCAGTTAACCATTACATAATAATTACCTTTAGGCAGATCTGAAATATCTGTATGGATCCTTTTAATGTCTTTCTCATGTATAATATCATTAAAGATCTCCTTTACTTTTCTACCATTGGTATTGTATAATTCTATCACTGTATTTCCTGTAGATAAATTGTCGGAAAACTCTATGTTGATAAAATCCTTTACTGGATTCGGATGAATATTAAATTTATAGTTATTGGTATCAACAAGAGTGTCTGTTTTTGCTGACATTTTAGCGATGTTTGATTCGGTATCTGGTGCTCCGTCACCATCCATCTGTACAGCCATATCATCTAAGGATATATTTCTGTCAACAGGTACAGTCACAGATAGGTCGTTGAAGGTTACATAGATATCTTTTCCATCATCTACGATTTTAAACTTCTCTTTAACTTCTTCAGTAGCTAAATCGCCGTTAAAATAAATTCCGTTGTCTGTTACTTTAATTTCAAGCTGATGTAATACTTCTGAATCATCCATGGTGGTGTCTTCAACTGAATTCACCAAATCATCATTTGGTTTCCATACAGAAAAACGCATACTGGAATAAAAGCCATTGTTCTTATTTAGTTTTATACTACCTGAAATCCCTGAAAGTCTGATAGCATGTGTATCGTCATCAAAGATTGTAGGGCTCGCTGTCAATTCAGACTCTTCAATATTATTTACAGCATTGGTATCAGGTAAAAAGAACTGATCAAAATTATTGATCACTTCACCTCTTGAACAAATGTTACTGCTTACCTGGCCCTGTTGCCAGAATCCATTAACTCCTCTCGATACTTTTTGAAATACACAGTATTTAATAAGTTGTGAAAAGGAGGTATTACAGTCACTATCGTGATCAATAGCCGGATATCCGGAAAATGTACGTGCCGTGGTAGTGTATTTGTTAGAGTACCAGCGGCATTTTCTTCTTTCATTTGAAGAGTAACCTGCGAATACATTACTTGAAATAAACAGTAATGCAGTAATAAAAATGAATTTTTTCATGGATAATTTATTTAGTTTTATTGTAAATCAAAAATAGAAATTAATTTTCCTTGATCATTTGCAATTTTGATCAAATTTATTGCAAGAATGAGCATTTTCACTATATTTGAAATTAAAACACAAAGCCGTGATAAAGAAGAAACTTTTAGAAAAACGCAGGCAGAAGGATATTACACAGGAAGATTTGGCCTTTAAGTTGGGAATGGATACTTCTTCCTACAATAGAAGAGAAAATGGCATTACAAAGATTTCAAGGAAGGAATGGGAAAAAATAGCAAGAGAATTAAAGGTGCCTGTTGAAGAAATTTATGAGCCTGATGATGGTATTTATGTTATTCAAAATAACAATCCCGAAATAAATGATCCTGATGATCCCTACAAAGCCCTTTCACAATACACATTAGAGGTTTTAAAAAAGTATATCTCTAAATTGGAAGAAGAAAACAGAGAATTGAAAACTGAATTATCATTAGTTAAAAATAAATAAGCCCTCAATTGATGAGGATTTATATTCATTATAGTATAGGGTTTCTCTTAAGCTAAAATTCTCTTCACCGCTTCCTGTACGGGAGCAGAATAAATTGTATAAGATAAAGTGATTATAATATTTGAGTAAAATGAAATAAAATGATTGCTTATCAGGTGTTTAGTATAATAAAATAATTTTATCACAAAAAGAAATAGTTATTATATTTGAACACATTAAAGTAAATAATCATGAAAAACTTTAAAAAAACTCTTAAGAGAGCCACTGAGACATTTTAATGGTGGAGATGAATATAATGGGGAAAGTGGAAAAATTTACAGTGGCGGCGGCGGATGTCACTGCCACGGCTGTGGACCATCACCAAGTTTTCCAACTGGATTTCTACCGAGAGATTTTGATGCAAATAGCCCCTCAGACTGTTGGAGAAAATGTGATAATTATAGATCTTCATGCGGATTGTAAATTGCTGATATTAAATTGAAGTTAAAAAAAACATACAGATACAGTAAGAGGATACTCAGTATTCTCTTATTGTTTTTATTCTTTAAAATTTTCAGTCAGCAGATATCTGTCGAAAACAAACATCTTTATCCTTTGGAAATAAGGTATAAAAATCATGTCGTAAAATTAGATAAGGGAGAAAAAAAAGTACTTACAGATAAGGAAATTGACTTTCTGAATATTGAGTTTGATAACGGACGAAAAATAATAAGTAGGGACATTCCGATTTTACTTAATCCCAATGAATCATTAACGATCAATGTTTCAAACAGCATTGATCAAACCCTTGAATTTAAAGGTAATAAAGCTGCATTGCATGATTTGGTCATCAACCAGCAACATTATATTCTTTATAAAAATGTAGTTAATTATGAGGATATTCTGAATAAAAATACCAATACCCGGCAACTGATCAGTTTTTCCGAGTTTGTCCTGACTGATTATCTTACTAAAATTAAAAACCTGAATGCATCTCCGACTGGTACAGAAGATAAAATATACAAACGTGTAGAAGAATATGCAATTAATGATTGGGTTGCCTCAATGTATCTTGTTCTTACAGGCCGGAAAACCTTAGATCTTAAAAATAAAGAACTGATCCTGTATTATTATAACAGATATATTAAAAAAGAGATTTCGAATTATCACTGTGAATACAAGGTGCAATACAATATCATCCGGGATTTAATACCCTATACGCGCCAACTGAATATAACTTTTCCAGAATATCCTGTAATTGAAAATACAGAAGAGAATAAGATCATACAATATCTTCCGCAAAGCTGTCAGCGGTTTTACTTCAAAAATAACTATAACTATTTCTATGAAATTGGCAGTCCGAAAAAGGAATATTATAAAGGTGTATTAAAAGAAAAATTCAACAACTGAAAATGAAGAAGAACATTAACTATCTGCTTTTTTTTATATTTCTGTTTAGCGGGATTTTCTTTGGTTTTTCTCAAAACCACCAGGTGCTTTATAAAGTAAGTTTTCATCCACAGAAAGACAAATCAGATCTCAAAACAGAATACATGCGCTTGGAAACCCTGTCTGAATCTAAAAGTATCTTCTATAATTATATAAATAAGAAAGATTCGATAAACAGTAAAAAAGAAGGTCAGACTTCATATTTAAGGTTTACTGTTATCCGGGAAAATAACAGCTGTAAATATTACGGGAACTTTAATGATCTCTATTTTGTTTTCAATGAGGCTTTAAAAACTGACTGGACAATAAATAATAAGACATCTGAATTTAACGGTTATAAAGTTCAGGAAGCTAAAATAGAGCTGGATGGCAGGCAATGGACTGCTTTATTTGCTACGGAAGTTCCCATTACTTCAGGACCCTACAAATTCTCAGGTTTACCGGGCTTAATATTAAAGGTATATTCTGAGGACGGAGATTACAGTTTTGAAATGGTTGAGCTTACGGGACATACATCCGAAAGTTATTTCCATTCTTTCCAAGCCGGTAAATATACTGCAGTGAAAAAGAAAAAGGTTGAAAAATTTATTTCCAATTTTTTAAAAGAGCCGGGCGCAAGAAGTTTTACTTTACAGAATAATTATGGTGATCAGTTTGACTATAACTTCAGCGGCCAGAAAGATGGTTCTTACAAAGATATGAACGACTATGTAAAAGGAGTTTTTGAAAAGTACAATAACCCGATTGACAGGAAAACTTATATTCTCATTTTTTAGAACAAACAAAAAAGCATCCGGAACGGATGCTTTCAGTTTATATTTTAGAAAGAAATCTATTTCTCTAAAATTCTCTTCACTGCTTCCTGTACGGCAGCAGAATCAATTTTATATTTCTTCATCAGCTCAGCTGGGGTTGCAGATTCTCCGAAGGTATCGTTTACGGCAACAAATTCCTGTCGGGTCGGTCTTTTCCTTGCCAGCATTCCGGCAACGGATTCTCCTAAACCGCCAAGGTAATTGTGTTCTTCAGCCGTTACAATCTTACCTGTTTTTTCTACTGATTTCAAGATGATTTCTTCATCCAGAGGTTTGATGGTGTGGATGTTGATTACCTCACACGAAATACCTTCTTTGGCAAGCTCATCGGCAGCCAAAAGAGATTCCCATACAAGGTGTCCTGTTGCAACAATCGTTACATCAGTTCCTTCCTGTAAAAGGATGCCTTTTCCAATTTCGAAAGGCATATCTTCAGGGATGAAAACAGGGACTACCGGTCTTCCGAATCTCAGGTAAACAGGACCTTCAAAATCTGCAATGGCTAATGTTGCCGCTTTTGTCTGGTTGTAGTCGCAAGGGTTGATTACCGTCATGCCCGGAAGCATTTTCATCATACCGATGTCTTCAAGAACCTGGTGCGTGGCACCGTCTTCCCCTAAAGTAAGTCCGGCATGGGAAGCACAGATTTTTACATTTTTATTAGAGTAAGCAATAGACTGACGGATCTGGTCATAGACTCTTGAGGTAGAGAAGTTGGCGAAAGTTCCGGTAAAAGGAATTTTTCCGGTAATGCTAAGTCCTGCTGCAAGGCCCATCATGTTGGCTTCAGCAATTCCCACCTGGTAAAATCTTTCCGGTGCTTTCTCAATAAATTTCTCCATTTTCAGAGAACCGATAAGGTCTGCACAAAGTGCAACAACGTTAGGGTTTTTATCTGCCAGTTCAGCTAATCCTGCACCGAATCCTGAACGGGTATCTTTTTTTTCAGTATATGTAAATTTCATTTTTTTCTAATTATTAATTAAGATTACTTATTACCAATTACTTATTACGTATAATTAATAATCAGCAGGAGCTTCTAAGTATAATTGCTTGAATGCCGTATCCAGTTGCTCGTCATTAGGCGCTTTTCCGTGCCATGAGTGAGATCCCATCATATAATCTACCCCGAATCCCATTTCTGTATGAAGAATAATTACTACAGGCTTTCCTTTTCCGGTTTCTGTTTTTGCTTTTTCCAGCATGGCAATAACCGCTTCAAGGTCGTTTCCGTTTTTCTCTTCCAGAACAATCCATCCGAAAGCCTCAAGTTTGGCGTGAAGGTTTCCTAAGCTTAATACATCGTCCGTATCGCCGTCAATCTGGCGTCCGTTATAATCTATGGTAGAAATAATGTTGTCTACCTTTTTAGCGGCAGCATACATCAGAGCTTCCCAAACCTGTCCTTCCTGCAGTTCACCGTCACCGTGCAGCGTATATACCAAAGAGTTGTCTCCGTCTAATTTCTTCCCTTCCGCTACACCAAGAGCTACAGAAAGCCCCTGGCCGAGAGATCCTGAAGCAATTCTTATCCCCGGAAGCCCTTCATGGGTGGTAGGGTGGCCCTGTAGTCTGGAATCCAGCTTTCTGAAGGTTTTCAGTTCGTCAACCGGAAAGAAGCCGAATCTGGCCAGAGTAGAATAGAATACCGGAGAAATATGTCCGTTGGAAAGATAGAAATGATCTTCATTTTTACCTTCCATTGTAAAAGAAAGGTTGTAATTCATCACTTTTCCGTATAGTGCCGTAAAATATTCCGTACAGCCTAAACTTCCGCCCGGGTGGCCGGAATTAACAGCATGAACCATTCTTAAAATGTCTCTTCTGATTTGTGTAGTAAGAGATTTCAACTCTTCAATACTTTTACCCATTATTATAAGATTTATTTGCCCTGCGAATTTACAATTTTTTGCCGGCTTACGGAAATGTAAAATCCGGACTGGAAATCCGGATTTTTTGTAATTCATAATATATCAGTAGGATCGGAATTTATCACAATAAAACTGATCATCAGATCTGCTTATAATATAAGTTGAATTATATGGTTTCTAAACTTTTCAAAATTCTTCCGTCTGAAGTTTTCCATTCTGTAAGTCCATTTGCATTTCTTCCCATCACTATTGCTGCTGCATAAGAAGGACTTGAAAAAATAAAATCTTCAGTAAATTGATTGTTAATGATAATTTCTTTTTTCAGTAACTCATCTCGAAAATTTTTAAATGAATTAGATAATGAAGGAGTTACTGATTCTGCTACTTTTGAACCTTTTAAAACTAAAAAGCCTTCTGAAGTCTGTTCACCCATTGCTTCACATCCTCTTACAGAATTTATATATAAAATTTCTTTGGATTTTGTTGAAGAAGAAAACTCTCTTTTGTCTTCAAAAACTTTATGCCCAAGTGTATTCACTAATAGTAAAACATAATTCAGGAACTCCTCCATTTCTGCACGGTCAGATTCCGAAATAGATGACTGTGTAGGAATGCATCCGTTTTCTAAAAGATATCTGTTGGTTTGTTTTGCAATTTCATGAAGCCTGTTTTCAAGATATTTAATATGAGCCTTGTTAAGATTTTCATCCTTACTTGTAAAAATAATTGCTTCATTCCAGAAATCCTTTGCTGATAAATGTTGATTCAGTCTGACAAAAACATTTTCTGCTTCTCCAATATATACCAAATCTTTATTATCATCATTTTTTCCCAATAGTAAATAGATTCCTGTTGACATTAAATCTTTTCTGTCTACACAATCTTTTATTTTAATCCTCGGAATTTTATAGGCTTTTCCTGTCCAGTTAGATAATTCACAGGACATTCTTCCATTCGGATCTCCATCTATCAGAAATATTTTTATCGTTTTGCCAAAAGCCATTTGTATTTATATAATGATTATTAATTGCTTATTTTAAAATGTTTTTGATTTAAACCAGTTTCAGATACTGTTTGTTTTTCACCAGCCACAAACCCATAAACGTAAGCAGCCCGTTAAGGACAATCAGTTCAACACCTATGCGGTAATCCGTGTAATTTGTAACCAGGAAGTTGATCAGATAGGTGAGGAGGGGAGCGAAAAGGGTAACGGCAAGAATTGCATACTTTTTCGAAATCTGGAATCTGGTGAAAATCCCGAATGCAAAAAGCCCTAAAAGCGGTCCGTAGGTATAGCCTGCAATTTCCATGATGAGGTAAACAATAGATTTGTCATTCATCGCTTTGAAAACCATGATCAGGATGAAGAAAACAACGGTGAACGTCAGATGCACTTTCATACGAAGGTGTTTTTTCTCTTTTTCCGTTTTGTTTTTGTCTTCATTTAAGTTTAACAGATCCACACAGTAGGAACTGGTAACCGCTGTTAAAGCACCGTCCGCAGAAGGGAATAAAGCGGAGATCAGCCCGATGATAAAAATAACGGAGATCACCATCGGAAAATAACCCTGAAGCGACAGTGCCGGGAATAAATCGTCTCCCATGATGTTTTTAATGTTTCCGGCAGCATCTTTAAAGCCGAAAATATTGGTCATTGTTTCCCCGTTGATCTGTCCGTATTCTGCGCCGTTCTGCAGGGCAAACAGATACAGCAGGCCTCCCAGGAATAAAAAAGCCAGGTTGACAAATAGCAGTGTTCCTGCAAAGGTCAGCATGTTTTTCTTTGAGTTTGCAAGGCTGTCAACAGAAATATTCTTCTGCATCATTTCCTGATCCAGGCCGGTCATGGCAATGGTAATGAAAATACCGCCTAAAATGGTCTTAAGGAAAAATGTTTTGGAATTAGGGTCGAAATTAATAAAATGCGTATAATTTTTCTGTTCTAAAATCGTGTAGGCCTCTCCAAACGACAGGTTCAGGTTCGATAAAATATAAACGATACAGGCAATCAGGCTGATGATCATAAAAGAAGTCTGTAATGTATCGGTAATGACAATCGTTTTTACGCCTCCTTCAAAAGTATACAGAAGAACCATCAGCAAAAGCACGGCTGCAGTCACCCAGAACGGAACGCCGAGGCCTTCCAACAGGAAAATCTGTAAAACATTCACCACCAGGTACAGCCTCGCCGTAGCACCGATGGCCCTTGAAATAATAAAAAATATAGAACCGATCTTATGCGCTTCCACATTAAACCTTTTTCCCAGATAGGTATAAATTGAGGTGAGGTTCATCTTATAATAGAGCGGAAGCAGGATGGCGGCAACAATAAAATACCCGATGAAAAAACCGATCACCATCATATAATATTCAAAACCTCCGTAAATGTATTCGCTTCCGGTCATCTTCCCGACGGTTCCGGGTACGGAAATAAAGGTTACGCCGCTTAAGCTGGTCCCGATCATCCCGAAGGCAACCAGCCACCACTTGCTTTTTTTATTGCCGATAAAAAAAGACTGGTTATCAGAATTTCGGCTGGTGAAATAAGAAATCACCAAAAGACCGGTGAAATAAATAAAAACAAAAAGCAAAAGGGTAGTTCCGGGATTCATTCTTCAATTTAATTTCAGCAAATATAGTTTTTTTCTCTTCTGCTGAAAAAGAAAAAACCTTGCGGCTTTATACCGGAAGGTTTATGTTTTAAAGTGAGGATTGATGTTAATCTGAATCAGGCCTGTGTCTTGTTCACTAAAACATCCTGCAGTTCCTCATGTTTCTGGAAGGTTGCTTTTGCAAACGGGCAGAGCGGGATGATGGCTTTATTGTTTTTTCTGGCAAAATCTACTGCTGCCATCAGCATTTCTTTGCCTACGCCTTTTCCGTTATACGCTGCTTCCACTTCAGTGTGGTCAATAATAAACCGGTCTTCTCCGGCCCAGGTATACGTCATTAAACCTGCGGGATTCCCGTCTGAGGATGCTTTAAAGCTTCCGCGTTTCTCGTCGTTGCTGTGTTGTATCTCAATCATATATTGAAAATTTGGTTAATATTTCTATTTCGTTGGTGAGTATTTTGTGAACCGGGCAGGCATCGGCAATGGTGCGGAGCCTCTTTATCTGTTCGTCGTCAGGACTAATGCCTTCAAAGCTGACTGTTCTTTTAAAAATGGTCCTTTTCGTCAGGGGAAAATGTTCCATTTCCACATCTATATTTATTTTTTCAATATTCCATCCTTTCCTGTCAATGTACATTCTTAACGTGGCTGCCGTACAGCTCGCCAGGGAAGTAGCCATGATTTCAAACGGGTTGAAACCTTTGTTGCCTCCGCCTTTATCCACCGGCTCGTCCGTGATCAGCGTATTTTCGCCTGCGGTGACTTCCGTGTAATAATTTTCTTTTCCTAAACTCGCTTTTACCGATACTGTCATTATTTATCAGGATTGGTTTTGATCCGGTTTTTAAAATTAGCAATTTTATCCTTAACCTCTTCCAGCATTTCAGGATTTATAATGCCGCTCTCCAGGTCAAAGTTTTCGTAAAACTTAGGAAGCGAAAAACTATCCTGAACATCTGCCCCGAATTGCGGAAAGAATGTCTTCGCTGTATTCATTACATTCCCGCCGCCGTAACCGCCCGGTGAAGTTGACATCAGGAACATAGGTTTATCCTGGAAAACTTTTACGTTGATCCTCGAAGCCCAGTCGAAAATATTCTTAAAGGCTGCAGTATACGACCGGTTGTGCTCTGCCAGGGAACAGATGATGGCACCGCACTCTTCAATATGTTTTAAAAACCGGTATGCTTCATCGGGAAACCCTTTCTTTTCGCGGTCTACGGAAAAAACAGGCATATCGAAATCATTGAGATCGATTAGGTTAATGTCCGCGTCCTGAAAATCTTTCAACACAAATTTAACCAGTTTCTTATTAATGGATGTGGAAGAAGTACTTCCTGCAAATGCTAATATCTTCATCGTTTATTTTAATTAAAGCTTACGGTTTGCGGTTCAGGATGGCTTTCGGAAGCGGTACATAATCATTTTCGTCACCGGGAACAAGCGGGAATGCTTCATGATTCTGGTCATTCCAGTTTACTTTTGCCTGTTCAATCATTTCTCTGTCTGAATTTACGAAATTCCAGAATATAAAGCGCTCTTCATCAAAAGGCTCGCCACCGAAAAGGTAAACAGTGCCGTTTTCACTCATATCGAATTCGCACAACTGCGTGTTTTTGGCAATCAGCAGCTGTTTGGAACCGTAAGAATTTCCGTCAGTAGTAACCGTTCCGTCCAGCACATACATGGCAGCTTCGCCATACAGGTCTTTCCCGATACTGATCTTTCCGGCTTCTTTGGTTTTGATTTCAATAAAAAACAGTTTACTGTGGACCGGAACCGGAGATTTTCTCCCGAATGCTTCTCCTGCAATTAATTTATACCGGATGCCGTCTTCTTCCCAAGCCGGGATTTCACTGGATTCAATATGGTGGAAAGAAGGTTCACTCTGTTCCAGGTGTTTCGGAAGGCCTACCCAGATCTGGAATCCGTGGAGCCTTTTATCGGAATGCCTTAGATATTCAGGAGTCCTTTCGGAATGCACCACGCCTTTTCCGGCAGTCATCCAGTTAACGGCACCGGGCTGGATTTCAATAGCGCTTCCGATGCTGTCTCTGTGGAAAATAGATCCTTCCAGAAGATACGTCAGGGTAGAAAGCCCGATATGCGGATGCGGAGGAACATCAAGGTTCTGATAATCCTTAAGGTCGGCAGGTCCCATGTGATCAATAAAAACAAAAGGCCCGACCGCTCTTTTTTCGCGGAACGGCAGCAGTCTGCCTACCAGGAAGTTTCCGATATCTGCTGATTTTTCTTCAATAATGAGTCCGATATTTGACATATAATGAGGGTTTTATTTTTAATGTGCTGTTCTTATTCTGAAACTGATGGTGCGTGATAAAAGTAAGAAAAAAGAATAATTAAAACTTAAACGGAATCTTAATAGGTCTTTTTGCCTGCTGTCGGTTTATCTGTAAGCAAATGTACTGCGGCTTATGATAGGGTGCATTGATGTTTGGTAAGTATTGCATTTATATAAAAAAGCAGCCTCCACTATTCTGTGAAGACTGCTTTATAAATATTGGTGATCTTATTGGAATTCAGACTGGAATTCTTTGAAAGCCTGCCCGAATTTTTCTGTTGATTCATAATTGCTTAATTCATATTCCTCCTGAAGCCCTGTTCTGGTGGTTAGCCTGATGTGCCCGTACCGTACAATCGGGATCTGGTAATTATTTTTGAACCTTTTGTCGCGGGTGCCGTTTTTATTAACCTTAGCCCACGTCTGTCCGATAACTTTAGAGTCTGCCGGAACCGGGGATGTTTCTGTGAAACGGGTATGTGTACACTGGAAGTTTACCTCATTGATCCCGATAATGGCAAAGCTGGTTTCATTGGTGTACATAACGATGAATGCAGGGTAAATATAAAGATCAGCACCATTGGCATTTTTAAGGTACAGTGCCTGGTAATCTGACTGTATATACGGAAGGGATTTTAAGGCGAAATGAACTTCCCGCCTGTTTACTACGGTGCTGGCGGAAGAACGTGCAGCCACCCTGTCCTGGAAATGAGCACTGGTGATATCCCATATTTTGTGTGAAGCAGCAAGCTGCCTGAACGCTTCGTAAAGGTTTTCAAACTTTCTCCTGATCTCAGGATCGAAATCAATGTCAAGATTAACATAGCATTTGTCAATCAGGTCTTTTGTCTGGCTGATGGCGTTTTCCTGGGCTTTAATATCACGATCCGAATTCTGCGGGATTTTTTTATTAATCAGCCCGTACAGGAGGACATAACTCAGGATTTTTTTGGTTTTTGTTACCGAAAGCGTTTTTTTTATTTTGTTGAGGTCAGCCGATAATTCATTTTTCTGCTGTTGGGCAAGAATAATGGCTTCTTTGATGCCCTGCATATTCTGGCTCGTAATTTCATGAATGTCTGCACTGAAAATATTTCCGTCAGAAAAATCAGGTTCATCTACAGGAACTTCCGGTACAGTAAAGGCAGGAACAGGCGCAGGTTGTGGCGGATTACCAGGCAGTTTATAACGGTTTGAAAATCCGGAGACATTGGTACTTACTGCAGTTCCTGATCCGCTGAAATTAATGCTTGCCCCTTTTATCCCGATTGAGGTAGATATTCCCTTTTTACTGAAATTAAGATGAACTCCCGGTATCACTTTGATTCTTTTTCTGTAACTCCAAGCCATGATATTGTTTTTAGATTTAATTTACAGTCAAAAATAGCAACCTCCGCCGTGATTATTTTACGGATTCCCGTAATTTGAGGTCTGGAATTCTGATTTAGGATATCATTTCTATGAAGATTAATTGGCTATTTAAGCTTGAAAAATACTGGGTTTATTGTTTTAAATCTCTGTAAAATATAATGGGTGATTTGAAAAACTACCGGTCTCCAGCCTAGCCGTGATTGAACGGCCTGTCTGAGCTCTTTTACAGAAACGGAAAAAGGAGGGCGTAAAAAAGCGAGTAGTGAAAGCGCGAAACAGCTCCTGAAAATAAAAAAATAGCGTTAGTAATTTACTAATTTTCTTTCGATCTCATGTTTTTTCCGTCTGAAATATGAAGCCTGCGGAACACAAATCCGGAAATGATGGTTAACATTCCTACTGTTAAGAAAGTGTACCGGAACGCATTGTGGATTTCACCCCTGACAAAGTCTGTGTTTTCAAAAATTTTTAAAACAATAAGCCCGAATGCAATCCCGAACCCGATGGCAAGCTGCTGGTTGACAGAGATCAGCGAGTTTCCGCTGCTGGTCTGGAAGTTCCGGAGATCGGCAATGGAAATGGTGTTCATTGAAGTGAACTGGATGGAGTTGAAGAATCCTAAAACCGCAATAATCGGGATGAACCAATACAGGGAAGTATGGATGTCCGGAATGGCTAAAAGACAGATCAATGTCCCGATGATAAAGGTGTTGACCATCAGTGTCTGCCGGTAACCGAACAGGTCTAGGATTTTGATCACATAGGATTTCCCGAACATAGCGGTCAAGGCCATCGGCGCAATAATCCAACCGGAAGTAACAGCCGACTGTTTATAGGCAATCTGAATCATCAGCGGCAACAGCAACGGAACCGAACTGATCCCCAGTCTTGTGGCCAGGTTTCCGATGATTCCTACCCTGAAAGTCCTTACCTGAAATAAATTCAACGGAAATATGGGGCTGTCATCCGTCTTGGCATGTTTGTAATAATAGTACAGAAACAGGAATCCGAGAATGAAAACAATCAGAACCGGCGTAATGTTCTGGATATTCCCGAAGAGTTCCAGGGCAATCGAAAGCAGGAGGGAAGCTGCTGCAAAAATCAGGAATCCTTTAAGGTCAAATTCTGCACCGGCAGATTTGTAGTTCGGCATAAATTTAACTCCTAAGACAATTCCCAGGATGCCGATAGGGATATTGATCAGGAAAATCCAGTGCCAGGAAAGGTAATCTACCATATAACCTCCTACCAGAGGCCCCAAGACAGGCCCGATCAGTGCAGGAATAATGGCAAAGTTCATGGCCTTTAAAAGTTCATTTTTATCAAAAGTCTTGATCAGGGCTAATTTACCTACCGGCGTCATAAGGCTTCCCCCAACTCCCTGAATAACGCGGGCAATTACCAGCTGCGTAAGGTTTTGGGATACGGCACAAAACAAAGACCCGAGGCTGAAAAGGATTAAGGAGAAAATAAACACTTTTTTTGTCCCGAAACGGTCTGCCAGGAATCCGCTTGCCGGCATAAAAACCGCCAGGGTAAGCACATAACTGATAATGGCGTTCTGCATGTTAAGCGGCGACTCATTCAGGTCTCTTGCAATGGACGGCAGGGAAGTGTTGAGGATGGTAGAATCCAGCATCTGCATGAAAATGGCAGTGGCAAGAATCAGCGGGAGTATTTTTTTTATCCGATCAGATGGGGGTAATGATTGTTGTGGTGATGAAACTATTTCTGACATATGCTTTTCACCGGAGGCCCAATGCTCCGGATTTTATTTAAGTTCAGGGGATAAGATAACCGTTTTTTAAAAGCAATATTTATTCCTTTAACCCTGAAATGGGTATAAAAATAAAGTCCTGTGAATTTTCACAGGACTTTATTTTATTTTCTCGGTTTTTCAACACCTTTCCATTCGTCGCCGGCTTTTCGGTACTGGCTCAGTTCGAACTCTTTAAAATCTTTCGTTTTATATTCGATGTTATCCGTATTCTGTTCAAACGGCATGATATAGTAATAGTCTGCATCTGTCTTGTCCGTTTTGGTCCCTTTTTTTACGGAAGGCACATATTTCGTAAACTTGAATCCCGGAAGGTATTGCTTCAGCCTTGTATAGAAATATTTGTTTTCTTTTTCTTCAGGAATGATGTCTACAATATTGAAATCATCTTTCGCTTTGTTGATCCACAGGTAGTAGGTTTTGTCTTCGCCCGTATTTCTGTTCACTGAATTGAAGGCGAACAGTTCTTTCGGAACCAGTTCCTTGATCTTTTCCGGGTCAACTTTTGTGTAATATTCACCTTTTAACGGGTCAACATACGTCTCCAGATTGTACATCAGCACGGAGTTATTATCCAGGTTTTTATTTTTAAAATACTGGTTTAAGGATAATTCTGCCGTTTCTCTCAGCTCTTTTCCTCTTGCATCCAGTTTTTTAGTCAGGTTCTGAGGGTTTACTTTTTTTACAAATTCATATAAGACCTTTGGTTTTATGTCTTTCAGGTGAGGGTAGGTTTTCAGCTGTTCAGCTTTTACCAGCCAGTAGTACTGCTGATAAAAATCGTCTTTCTCAGCATCCTTCACACTTTTATACGTCATTGCAAGTTTTTTGGAGCTAAGATATTTGCCGAATTTCCCCTGTCCGAAAGCAAAAGTCATGGATAATAAAGCAAATAAGATAGTAATGTTTCTTCTCATTTTTTTATAATTGATATTTTCGTTTTCCAAATATAATTATTTATTAGATAATATTTTTGATTAACGGTTAAATTCTGACAATATTATTAACGTTAATTCAAAAGAAAATCCTGTATCACTACAGGATTGATAAATTTCTTGGTACAGAGCGGGTTGCGGGGCCTGAAATAAGTTTTAAATAATACCTGATTCAAGCGGCTGCCGCTTTATAATTATCCTTCTTCACTGTAGGATGTTTCGTGTACTTTTACCGCTCTTCCGCTCGGGTCGTTCATGTTCCTGAATGCTTCGTCCCATTCCAGGGCAATCGGTGTCGAACAGGCTACCGAAGGTACAGAAGGCACTGTTGCTGCCGCTGTTTCGCTCGGGAAATGTCCCTCAAAAATAGTCCGGTACCGGTATTCTTCTTTGTTCTGAGGTGTGTTTAAAGGAAACCTGAACTTCGCACTGGCCATCATTTCATCGGTCACTTCTTTTTCAGCAACTTCTTTCAGCGTATCGATCCACGAGTAACCGACACCATCCGAGAACTGCTCTTTCTGTCTCCAGGCAATAGATTCGGGAAGGATGTCTTCAAAGGCTTTTCTCAGTACCCATTTCTCAATTTTCCCTTCTGCCTTGCTGATCATTTTATCTTTAGGGTTAAGGGTCATCGCAATATCCATAAATTCCTTGTCAAGGAAAGGAACACGGCCCTCGATTCCCCAGCTCATCAGGGCTTTGTTGGCTCTCAGGCAGTCATAGAGATGGAGTTTTCCCAATTTCCTTACGGTTTCATCATGGAATTCTTTGGCATCCGGAGCTTTATGGAAATACAGGTATCCGCCGAACAGCTCATCTGCGCCTTCCCCGGAAAGCACCATTTTTATTCCCATTGATTTAATAACTCTTGCCAGAAGATACATAGGCGTGGAAGCCCTGACGGTTGTCACATCATATGTTTCCAGGTGATAAATGACGTCACGGACAGCATCCAGGCCTTCCTGAACGGTGAAGTTGACTTCATGGTGAACCGATCCGATAAATTCCGCCGCTTTCCGGGCAGCTGCCAGATCCGGTGAACCCACTAAGCCCACTGCGAAACTGTGCAGTCTCGGGTACCAGGCTTCCTGCGTATCGCCGCTTTCCACTCTCTGTCTTGCAAATTTTGCCGTGATGGCGGAGATAACAGAAGAATCCAGTCCGCCTGACAGTAAAACGCCGTAAGGGACATCGCTCATCAGTTGTCTGTGAACGGCATCTTCCAGGCCTTTCCTGATTTTTGCAATATCAGTTTCATTGTCTTTTACATGATCGAAACTTTCCCAGTCCCTTTTGTACCACTGCTGAAGGCTGCTGCCGTCTTCACTGTAGACGAAATGCCCGGGAAGGAAGGTTTCAATGGTTTTGCAGACGCCTTCCAGCGCCTTGAGCTCTGAGGCTACATAATAGTTTCCGCTCCTGTCCCATCCCTGGTAAAGCGGGCAGATTCCCATGTGGTCACGGGCAATAAGGTAAACGTTGCTTTCAGTATCATAGAGGGAGAACGCAAAAATACCGTTCAGTTTTTCGATGAAGTTCTTTCCGTATTTCAGGTAAAGGGGGAGGATGACTTCGCAGTCAGACTGGGTCTGGAATTCATAATCCGGAAACTCTTCTTTAAGTTCCCTATGGTTATAAATTTCTCCGTTTACGGCCAGGACTATTTTTCCGTCTTTTGAGAATAGCGGCTGCTTTCCTGAAGTAGGATCTACAATGGCAAGCCTTTCGTGAGAAAAAACCACGTTTTCATCTTGAAATACTCCGCTCCAGTCCGGGCCCCGGTGTCGGATTTTTTTAGACATTTCCAAGACCTGCGGCCTTAGTATTTCGGTTTTCTGTTTGGCATCAAACAAGCATACAATTCCACACATTTCATTAATTATTTTAAACAAAATTATATTTAAGGTTTAAAATAAACAACTAAAATTTTTAATAAGTTTAAATTATTAACTAATTAATTCTATAAATAGTATAATTTAAATTATTCGTATTAATAAGAGAGGTTTTAGTTAAATTTTTTCACCCCAAACAGAGTAATTTTATATATACGGAATAAAAACGAGATAATTAATAATGTATGTTAATTAATTTAAGGAAATTTTATCTTTACTTTGTGGCTCGAAATAATTTTTTTTCATCATTTGTGTTTTTACCTTCTCGCCATTCATTTTGCGAGAAGGTTTTGTTTTATTCGGAGCCTAATAGAATGCCTGAAACGTTCCATGAACTGAACATGGTTTCCTCACGTTCACCCTGAGGAATCTTTACCTGAATGGTATGCTTGCCTGCTTTTAAATCCCCCAGCGGAATAAAGTTTGGATTGGTAATTGTCCCCGGGCACCAGTTGGACCGGCTCAGGTCTGAAGATGACAGTCCGTCCTGGAAATTACCGGATGCAGGGTTGTACAGACGGTAAGACCCGCAGTCTGTTCTCCACGGAACAAAAGAGAATGCCATTTTCCCGTCAAGAAAAATAGAATTGGCCTTGGGAATAAATTCGTCGCCGTTTTCCCAGCCCCCGTGGCCGGTGGTGATGTATTTCAGCTGAGCATTTTTCAGGTCTTTTTTTAACGTGAATTCTACCAATAATCCTTTATCCTTATCAAACATGGTAGAATAATCCTGACCCGCCATTTCCATGATGTTGAGGGTGTTGAATAGAGGAATGACCGTGTTATTTCTGTTAACCGTCTGCCCGCTTTTATGGATGGTGATTTCCAGGCTTACCTGATGGCCGCCTTTGTCGTAATTGCCGATAAATGTACCGATCCACAATTCTTTTTCACTGAGGGCAGGTTTCAGATCGGTGATATCCTGACGGTATGGGCTTATCATCTGCCAGCTTTTGTCTTTCAGCTGGATGTGGTTGAATTTATTAATCCCGAACGCTGTGAAAAACCGCATCATTTCAACAGGAGGATTATAATTCTCCGTTGTGGTTACTCCGTAGTATGGCTTTCCGTTTCCGTTTTCATATACAGGAAGCGTCTTTACCCCTTTTTCAAGTCCATCAAAAAAAGACTGCGACCGGTCCTGGGGAATAAAGAAAACGGTTCCGGTCCTGTCATAGGCATCACCGTTGGACTGCTGTTTCAATTCAGCAAAAATATTTTCGCCTTCCGAAATTTTAGGAAACCTGATCTTTTTAAGGATAATGGTTCCGTTGGCAAATCTTTTTATAACTGCATCAGATTTAGAACCTTCCGAGAAGTTGATGGTTTCGTGTTCAAAAACTTTCAGGGTAGTGAACCTGGTTTTCCACAGAAGATCCCTGTATCCCAGCGGATCAGTAACAGTAATCGAGTTTTTAAGGATGGCGTCAATTCCTGTTTTCTTCACTTTTTTAATTGCCGTTGCGGTTATAAGTGAATTTTTATTCCTTTCAATTTCTAAGACAAATCCTAAATTCTGCCCGATGCCTGAAGGTCCGCCCTGGATTTTCAGATCATTGGTATACCAGACTTCAATGGTATTTGAATTGATTTTGGTAACGGCTTTTTTGCAGTTATACCCTAAGATCTTTTTGGTTTCGGCGGTGAGCTCAAAAGTCTGTTTCCCGACAGATTCTGCATCGGAAGTTGAAATGATTTCATTATTTTTTAAAAATGCGTAGGAAATTATGGTATTGGACGGCTTTTCAATTTTCGTTACTTCAAACGGGAAGTCTACCTTCTGTTCCCTGATGCTGTTATTTAAAATGAAATTTTCTTTTTCACTGGCCCAGACCAGCGTGGGAGACTGGTCATTCAGAATTTTTCCGTTGTATGAACTGATGTACTGAACTTCATACGTCTGTGCAGAACCCAGGAACGATAATAAAACAGATAAAGCGAATATAATTCTTTGATGCATAATGAATAATGATGATTCCTGCAAAGATAGATTTTACTTTTATATGATCAGCGGTGTGGGTACGGGAATGTAGATCTTCAGCTGCAGCCATAATAAAAAACTACCCTGAAAACAGGGTAGTTTGTGTATATTTAAATAAGTAAGTTTTTTTGTTTGTTATGAAACTCTTTCAATCAAAGCCATGTAGAATCCGTCATAGCCTTCGCTGGGCATTACTTTTTCGTCTTTAACCATTTTGAAATTAGGATTGTTTTTGATGAATTCTTCTACCTGCTCATTGTTTTCAGAAGGAAGAATGGAACATGTGGCATACACCATTTTTCCGCCTACTTTCAGCATTTTAGAATAATCCTGGATAATCTGCTGCTGCTCTCCTTTAATCCTGTCGATAAAATCCTGGTCGATTTTCCATTTGCTGTCCGGGTTTCTTTTCAGTACGCCCAATCCTGAACAGGGTGCATCAATCAGTAGCCGGTCTGCTTTGTCATGAAGCCTTTTGATTACTTTGTTGTCAGAAATCATCCGGGTTTCAATGTTATGGGCACCGGCTCTTTTCGCGCGTCTTTTCAGTTCTGCCAGCTTCCATTCAAAAATATCCAGAGCAATGATCTGGCCTTTGTTTTTCATTAAAGCAGCTAAATGAAGGGTTTTTCCGCCGGCACCGGCACAGGCATCAATTACCCTCTGTCCTTCTTTTACGTCCAGGAAATACGCTATTTTCTGTGAAGAGGCATCCTGTACTTCAAACAGCCCTTCTTTAAAAGCGGTGGTAAGGAATACATTCTTCTTTTCTTCCAGCTGAACTGCATCCGGATAATTTTTTACAGGATAGCATACGATATTTTCGTCAGAAAGGTCTGATACAAGTTCTTTTGGGGTAGTTCTCAGTGAGTTGGCTCTTAAAACGGTGGGTGCCTGCTCATTTAAAGCGTGCATTTCTTTTTCCCATTTCGGTCCCAGTTCTTTCTCAAGCGTCTCGGCCAGCCATTCCGGGATAGAATGTTCAATCGCTTTTGTAGGAACGGTGTTTTTCTTAAGCTTTGTAAGAATATCGGCGACTTTAATCCCGTCAAATTCTTCAAATTTTTTATAATTTGTTTTGCTCCAAAGCAGGTAGGCCATCATGAGCTTATAAATATTATTCGGCTTCACACCTTCTCCCATGTAATATTCCAGACGTTTTTTCCAGCGGATGATGTTATAGAAGATCTCAGAGACCACGGCTCTGTCCTGGCTGCCCCATTTTTTGTGGGCTTTTAAAAGTCGTTCAATTACTTTATCGGCATATTTATTTTTTTCGAAGAAGGTTTCCTGCAAAGCATCGTGGATTCCGATGGCTAAGTTTCTGTGAATAAGTTCCATAAAATTGGGTTCTGCTGTTTTGAATCTGCAAAAGTACGAATTTAAGTTGATAATTTTAAGTTGTGCATTTTTGAGTTTTATGCTTGATGGTATTCCCCTGTGTGTTCATCCGGGCTTCAATACCTCCATCTTCGTGTTTTCTTACCCACTTTAAAATATTACCTTTGCAAAAAATTAAAAATATGAGTGATACTGTACTTTGTCCGAAATGCGGTTCCGAATTTACCTATCCAAGCGACAATATGATGGTGTGTTCCCAGTGCTTTTATGAGTGGAACCCAGAAGAGGTAGCCGCTGAATCATCAGCTTCAGGAAAAATTTTAGACGCCAACGGCAATGAACTGCAGGACGGGGATTCTGTAGTAGTGGTTAAAGACCTTCCTGTAAAAGGAGCTCCGAAGCCTGTAAAAGCTGGAACGAAGGTGAAGAACATCAGGCTGAGACCGGACAGCGACCATAATATCGACTGTAAAATTGACGGTTTCGGTTCTATGGCACTGAAATCTGAATTTGTAAAAAAAGCATAACCAGATTTACATATCTAAAAAAATCTGTCTGAACATCAGCACCTCACATATTATTAGTAATTTGGCCCTGTAAACATGAATTACCGCAGGGATGAAAATACTGATTGTGGAAGACCATAAAGAACTGGCTTCCAATATTACAGACTACCTCAGAAAAGAGGATTATATCTGTGAGGTTGCTTCCACAAAAGAAGAAGCCGATGAGAAGATAGATTTTTTTGAATATGACTGTATCCTCCTGGACCTGATGCTTCCTGATGGTAACGGACTGGAGATTCTAAGGGAAATAAAACATAAAAAACTGGCCTCAGGCATCATTATCATTTCAGCGAAGGATTCCCTGGATCATAAACTGGAAGGCCTGGGCGAAGGGGCTGATGACTACATTACAAAACCTTTTGCCCTGCCTGAGCTTCATGCCCGCATCAAAGCAGTATTCCGCAGAAAGACACCGGAAGTAGACCATGCCCTGGTTTTCAACGAAATAAAAATTGATCTGGAATCCAAGGAATGTAGGATAGACAGTCGGCCGGTCAGTCTTACCAGAAAAGAACTTAACCTTCTCATCTTTTTCATCAGCAATGAAAACAGAATGCTCTCCAAGCAGGCCATAGCAGGCCATCTTTGGGGAGACTATACCTACAGCATAGATAATATTGATTTTGTATACCAGCATCTGAAAAATCTGAGGAAGAAAATAACCGATGCCGGCGGAAAAGATTATCTCCATACAGTCTACGGGCTGGGCTATAAATGGCAGGACCTATGAACCTGAGCTACCGTTTTGCCAAAGCCTTTACCATTCTTGTCTTTGCCGTGCTTCTCCTGGGTTTTGCTATTCTGTATTACGCTTTTGAGCGGACCACAATGCGCTCGGCCATTGTAAAAATGGAAGAGCTGAATGCTTACGTGGCAGGCAGGCTTACCAAAGAACCGCGATATGACTACCTTACCTTTCACCGCAAGCAGACGCGGGTATTCCTGCAGCCGGACAACAGTTCCGGTAAAAAAGAACAGGTTACTGAGGAAAAATACATCTGGAACAGAAGCATACAGTCTTATATCAACAGGATTTCGGTAACTTCTTTTTTCGTCATCCGTGGGAAGCCTTATATGATTACAAGCGTGCGGTACATCACCGTAATCGAGAAGCGGTTTCTCCTGAGCCTTCTTATGGTCGTGGCCTGGATTATGGTGTTTCTCGTTATCCTTACCATCATCATCAGTGTCCTGGTATCCAGGAAAATTCTGGATCCGTTTTATCATGCCCTTGAGGAAATCAAAAGATTCAGTATTAAAGACAAGCAGCCGATGCAGCTGATGGATACCCATACTTATGAGTTTAGTCTGTTGAACGGTTTTTTGGGCAGAATGTCCGAGAGTTCAAAAAAAGATTATTACCTGCTGGAAGAGCTTACGGAAAATACTTCCCACGAGCTGCAGACACCGCTTGCTTCCGTAAAAGGAAAAATTGAGCTGCTGATGGAAACCGGGCTCAATGAACATCAGTTTGCGACGCTCTCTGCCATGAATGATGAGCTGGACCGACTTTCTTCCATCAACAAATCGCTGATCCTTCTGGCCAGGCTGGAGCATTTTGAAAAAGAAAATATTGGATCTGTTAACCTGTCGCAGATTCTATTGGACCGGATTGCCTATTTCGAAGATGTTTTCGCCTTTAAGCATTTACAGATCCGCACTTATATTGAGCCTGATGTAATGGCGGTCGTGGATAAAAGCCTGGCCGTTATTGTCCTGGATAATCTTTTAAGCAATTCCAAAAGGCATAATTATGAATACGGATGTATTGATATTACGCTTACCTCATACCGGCTGGTGATTTCCAATACCGGGAATCCGCCGTCAATTCCGGAAGAAGAAGTTTTCAAGAGATTCAGCCGCGGAAATCCGGATCAGAATTCAATCGGGATAGGATTGGCATTGGTGAAAAGGATTTTAGAGATTTTTGGGTATGGAACAAGCTATAGATTTTATCAGGACAGGCATATCGTAACAATTGAATTTTAAAATTAATATACTGTTAACCAATGTCTTGATTATTTTATTTATTTTCTTAACTCATCTTCAGAATTTCTTCAGAATTTCTTTTTTCATTAGTCGGAAACAAAATATATGGATAAAATACGATTGATTTTCCTGTTTTTCGCTTTCCACTTATCATACGCACAAGACAGTGTTGCCATAGACAGGAAAGAAGAAAAAACATTTCCGGAAAGGCATAATCCGCTGGATATCGGTGAGCTTAAAATCAATCTTAATTCCAAAGGAGACCGGTGGCTCAGGTTTGGGATCAACAGCCAGATCTGGCTGCGGAATATAGAAAACAATCCCGGGACTCTGGTTAACGGGATCCCGCAGGAACAGACTGCCGATGTAGGAATAAGAAGAATGAGGCTTGTACTGCAGAGCCAGGTAACACCTTTTTATTCTGTTTTCCTTCAAATGGGGATCAATAACCAGACGTTTATTTCCGGCGGTGGCAGCGGAACCGGTGCTAACGGTGCGGGTAAAAAACCATCCCTGTTCTTTCATGATGCCTATAATGAACTGGCTGTTATTCCACGTGTAAACTTTAATACCGGAAAACCCAATGAAAACAGCCTTTATATTGGAGCCGGACTTCATTCCTGGAATGGAGTCAGCAGGCTGACCAACGCCAGTACCACTAAATTTTTAGCGGCGGACCTGCCCATTTTTAATTTTCCTACCATAGAAATTGCCGATCAGTTTGCCCGGCAGATGGGGGTCTTTATTCATGGTGATTTTAAAAGGGTCAATTACCGTTTCAGTGTGAATAAGCCTTTTGCTACCAGCAATGCACCACAGGTAGGAGGAATAGCCGTAGACAATAACCGGAGCGGCAAGCTTTCGTATGCAGGGTATGCTTACTACCAGTTTTTTGCAAGGGAAGCTACGGTTACCTCTTTTTTATCAGGCAATAACCTTGCGAAAAATAAAATTCTGAATATCGGGTCAGGTTTCTACCTTAATAAAGAAGGGACACTCAGCCAGCCGGAAGCCAATGTTTTTGAACCTCATGATGTTTCCGTATTCGGGGCTGATGTATACAGCGAAATTCCTGTGGGAAATAAAAATAAAGAAATGGGGCTTACTTTATACTCCGTATTTTACAGGTACAACTACGGCCCCGATTATATCAGGATGAGTGGTCTGATGAACCCCGGAACCGCTGATGCTTCTTTTACGGGAACAAGAGCGCTGGAAGGCCCGGGAAACAACAGGGTGCTTATGGGCACCGGGAATATCTTTTTTCTGCAGGCAGGATTTGTGCTTCCCAAATTCAGCACGGTACTGAAAGTTCAACCGTTTGTTAACTACACGCTTAAAGATATGGATGCCTTAGAGCAAAAAGGCAACTATTATGATGTGGGGACAAGTTTTTACCTGTACGGGCAGAATACCAGGATAGCCATCCAGTACAGCAGCCGGCCATTATATAATGCAGCATCCGGAAAAGTTTTCGACAGAAAAGGGGAGCTGATTATTTTATTTAATATTGTTCTTTAATTAAACTAAATAGATATGAATACAACACACACACAGCCCCTTACCACCGCACAGAGGATCAAGGCCATTGTAGGCGGGTCAGTAGGGAATCTGGTAGAATGGTATGACTGGTATGCGTATGCTGCCTTTGCCATTTATTTCTCAAATTCATTTTTTCCGGATTCGGACCTGACCGCACAGCTGCTGAATACCGCAGGGATATTTGCTGTAGGCTTCCTGATGCGCCCCGTAGGCGGATGGCTGTTTGGAAGTATTGCCGATAAAGTGGGACGAAAAAAGGCCATGACACTTTCTGTTCTGCTTATGTCTTTCGGTTCACTGCTTATTGCCCTTACGCCTACCTATGAAACCATCGGTGTTCTGGCACCTATTCTTCTGCTGGTTGCGCGTCTGGTGCAGGGATTAAGTGTGGGTGGCGAGTATGGGGTTTCCGCAACCTACCTGAGCGAAATGGCAACCGAAGAACGGAGGGGATTTTATTCAAGTTTCCAGTATGTAACCCTGATTGGCGGACAGCTGATCGCTTTGGGAATTCAGCTGGTCCTGCAGAAACTTTTACTTACGGAAGCCCAGCTTGAAGACTGGGGCTGGAGAATCCCTTTTGCCATAGGTGCTGTGCTTTCTGTCATTGCCCTTTATCTGCGGTCAAGCCTTCACGAAACCGAAGCTTTCAAAAACAAAGAAGATATGGTGAAAGATAAAAAAGGGACGGTGAAAGAACTGTTTAAGCATCCGCAGGCACTGCTTACCGTTGTAGGCCTTACCTTGGGAGGAACCCTGGCTTTCTATACCTATACTACCTATATGCAGAAATTCCTGGTCAATACCGTGCATCTCAGCAAAGAACAGTCAACACTGATTTCCTTTATCTCTCTTTTTATCTTTGCCTGTTTACAGCCTGTTTTCGGAGGTCTTTCAGACAGGATCGGAAGAAGGCCGCTCCTGCTGGGCTTCGGGATTCTGGGAACCGTCTGTACCGTCCCGCTGCTTACGGCGCTGAGTCATACTACCTCTATGTGGATGTCTTTTCTGTTGATTATGATTGCCCTGATTATTGTAAGCGGGTATACTTCCATTAATGCAGTGGTGAAGGCTGAGCTTTTTCCTTCGGAAGTAAGGGCGCTGGGGGTAGGATTACCGTATGCGTTTACCGTTGCCATCTTCGGAGGAACGGCAGAATATATTGCACTCTGGTTTAAACAGCTTGGCGTGGAACATTATTTTTACTGGTACATTACCCTGTGTATTTTCTTCTCACTGCTGGTGTACTTCAGGATGAAAGATACCAAAGCCAATTCAAAACTTAATGAAGATCTGTAAGAAATACAGGTTAGAAAAAATAAAAATACTCTGAAATTCATTTCGGGGTATTTTTTGTCTCTAAAGGCGGTATATGTGCATAAAAAAAAGGAAAAGATTGGACAGGGTAATCTTTCAAGAAACTAGATTGCAGAACTGCTAATTTTTGTCTCAGGGGGCAGAAAGAGAATTAACCAAAAGTTTCCTTATGCTGTGGAAGTACAAATGTAAGAAAAAGTTTTTTAGACTGATTCTTATATGTATACTTTTTTTTATTAAAAATTATCTATAAATATAAGGAGATCTTATAGTTAGCTTCTATCATCTGAAAACAAATGTATCATTGCTATTATTGAAATTATAACGGTTTAAATGAAGCCCTGATTGTTCCGGACAGTTTTTCATCCGTATACATAATGAGTTCCTTGTTTTTCATGTTCACTTTATTCCAGTAATGGTCTCCGGCGAATCTGCTTTCTGAAACTTCAGCCTCAATACCATTTTCGGCAATGTGTATTTCTTTAGGATAATAAGAAAATTTAGGAAGCTGAAACTCCTTCATTTCGCTTTCACTGAAAATATTCACTTCCCCGAAAAGTTTTGCCACATACGGATTGTACGGATTCCTGAATGTTTCTTCAGGATTATCCTTTTGGATCAGCCTTCCGTTCTGCAGGACGATAATCCGGTCCAGCCACGGAATAATATCCTGTAGCTCATGGGTGGAGATCACCAGTGAAATATGATGCTGCTTTACATATCTGAACAGTTTTTCACGCAGTTCTATTTTTCTCGGGAAATCCAGGTTGCTGAACGGCTCATCCAGAATTAACAGCTTAGGAAGCACGGAAAGTGCCCGGGCAATAGCAACGCGCTGCTGCTGGCCGCCGCTCAGGTATTTGGGAAGGACACCGGAAAATTCTTCCAGACCTACCACTTCCAGAAGTTCGGCAACGGTTTCTTTTTTCTTTTTTAAATTGATATTGGAAATAAACTTGCCTACATTTTCGGCTACCGTAGCATAAGGCATCAGGTCAAAATTCTGAGCCACATACTTCATGTCTGCCTCTCCCGGCACCAGGTTTCCTTTCGGGCCGGACAGCTTCTGGCCGTTAAAAACAATATCACCGCGTTCCCAGTCCAGAAGCCCGTAAATCAGACTTAATAAAGTCGATTTTCCGCAGCCGCTTTCCCCCGCAAGCGCAATGATCTTACCTTCTTCAAATGACAGATTCAGGTTCTGAAACAGAGACTTTTCCGGGGAATATGAAAAGTATAAATTGTTTATTTCTAATAGCATCATACAAATGTAGTGAAATGTACTGTTTTTAGGAAACGATCAATTTTTTTATTACCTTAGCGGGACTATTGAAATTTTATAAATTATGAAAAGAAAGCTGTTTTCACTTTTCGTTCCGGTGCTTTTCGCTTCGGCTTTGGTGATGTCCTGTAAAAAGGAAAAACCTGTAACCGGCGAAAGCAGTGAAGTGACCACCACCAAAGAGGGAAACCCGTTTATTGTGGATACGCTGAACAGCAGGGTAGAGTGGAAGGGATATAAAATTTTTAAGTCTGAAAGCACAAGCCATTTCGGAACCATCAAATTTGAGAGCGGTGACGTCACGGTAAAAGACGGAAAGCTGGAAAGCGGGAAATTTGTTGCAGATATGAATTCCCTGACCTCTGAAGATTTGAAGAATAATGCTGAGCAGTCAGAAAAACTGAACGGGCACCTGAAAAGCGGCGATTTCTTCGGAGTAGAAAAATTTCCTACCGCTTCTTATGAAATTACGAAGGTAACTCCGTCTGCGGAAGGCGACTACAATACTTTGCTGGACGGTAATTTAACCATCAAAGGGATTACCAAACCGGTTCAGTTTAAAGCCAATGTATCGGTAAAAGAAGGTGAGGTAAGTATTGCTACCGAGCCGAAAGACATCCACCGGGGAGAATTTGATGTGAAATTCAAAGCTCCGGCTGAAAATGGGGTAATTAAAGATGAGATGACCCTCCAGATTAACATAAAAGCTTTAGAAAAAAAATAATTTTATTTAAAGAAAATAAGTCATTGAAGTCTGCCCCGGTAAGTGGGGCAGATTTTTAACATTTTAAGGAAAGTTATTCCGCCGGAAAACTGTATTTTTGCAAAACATTTTGAAAGGGTAAAACAATGATAGAAAAGATAGAAGAATTACTCGTTGAGGTAAATGGCTTTCAGGCAACATCTAAAGAAGACATTGAAAACTTCCGGATCAGGTATAATGGTAAAAAGGGGATTCTGAATGATTTTTTTGAAAAATTTAAAGAAGTTCCGAATGACCAGAAGAAAGATTTCGGTCAGAAGATCAATACGCTGAAGCAGGCTGTCAACACAAAGCTGGAAGATTTAAAAAATACTTCTGCCTCTTCCGTTGTCATTGAGAAAGAAGACCTTACAAGACCTGCCTTTCCATTGGAATTAGGTTCCAGGCATCCGATTAATTTAGTGAAAAACAGGATTATCGAGATTTTCAAGTCTATCGGTTTTGCGGTGGCAGACGGCCCTGAAATTGAGGATGACTGGCATAACTTCACCGCTCTTAACCTTCCGGAATACCACCCGGCAAGGGATATGCAGGATACGTTTTTCATCGAGCAGAATCCGGATATCCTGCTGAGAACGCATACATCTTCGGTGCAGATCCGTTATATGGAAGAAAACCAGCCGCCGATCAGGATTTTATCTCCGGGAAGGGTGTTCAGGAATGAAGCGGTTTCTTCACGTTCACACTGTATCTTCCACCAGATTGAGGGATTGTATATTGATGAAAATGTAAGCTTTGCAGACCTTAAGCAAACCATTCAGTTTTTTACCACGGAACTTTTCGGTAAATCTAAAATCAGATTGAGACCTTCTTATTTCCCTTTTACGGAACCCAGTGCTGAAATTGACGTATACTGGGGCCTGAACTCTGAAACAGATTACAGGATTACAAAAGGAACCGGTTGGTTAGAGATCATGGGCTGCGGAATGGTAGACCCTGCCGTTCTTAAAAATGTAAATATCGATTCTGAGAAATATTCCGGATATGCTTTCGGGATGGGGATTGAAAGAATTGTGATGCTGCTTTACCAGATGAGCGATATCAGGATGTTCTTTGAAAATGACATCAGAACATTGGAGCAGTTTAAAACTTTATAACTGATTGTATCAAATAAATTCAGGATCCTGTAAAATATAATTTACAGGATTTTTTTATTACTTTTAACAGCTGAAACAGTACACAAATGATTAAGAAAATATTGAAATTCAGATTCAGGAGAATTGTTCATTATTCATTGATTGTCTGTATTCTCTTAATACAGCTCCTGATTGCCGCTTTTTTTTATAATGAATTCATCACCGGGAAAAACATAAGCTTTATTGAAAAGCAGCTGAAAGAAATCCATTCCCTTGAAAATTTAACGGATAATTCAAGGAAGGACCTGCTGGAGGCCCAGGGGTATTTTCAGCAGTATGTTATCACTGAAAATCATGCTTTTCTGGAGTCTTATTTTACCTCTTTACGGAAGCTCGGCAAAAACCTGGACAGCATCAGTCATTATAAAAACAAATATCCGAGGCTTCAGCACAGAGCAGCCTCACAGAAAAAAGATTCTTTGCAGATTAAAAAGCTGCAGTCCCTTATTGATTCTACTTACGAATACTCTGTGAAATCAGATTTTAAGGTAGGAAATAATATGCCTGAGCTTAAAAAATACGACCTGGACTATAATTTTGATAAATTTAATGTTGAGACCAAAACCTATTCTGATACCCTCAAGAAAAAAGGCTTTTTCGGACGCCTGGGAGACGCGATATCCGGAAAGGAAAATGTCCGTAAGGAAAGCACGGTAATCACCGTAAAGCAAGGCCAGATCCCCAGTTCAGCAAATATAAAAGCGGAATTCGACAGTATTATTAATCTGGTTAATCATCATTATACCGGTGAAGTAAGGAAAATCCAGGTTACGATGAAAGAAAGGCAGAATGATGACGGAAGGTTTTATAAGATATTCAGTAATCTGCTCGTATATGGCAATGGCCTGATGAACATTTACGAAGTGGCCATCAAAGATTCCAAAACGGATCTGGAGAAAGAATATAACAAGCAGAATTCAAAATACAGCAGGATCAGGATGTATCTGGTATTCGGGGCCATGATCCTCATGTTCATCGTTTCCATATTAATCATGCTTCTGACCAGGATCGCATTTGTATATGAAAGAAAGCTGAAAGTGGCCAATAATCAGATCAGCGAAAACCTGAATTTTAAAAACAGGATCCTGGGGATGCTGAGCCATGAGCTGAGGTCGCCGCTGAAGATCATCGGTATTTTTATCAGCCGGATCAATAAAAAAACGCAGGACGAAAGCATTAAAGAATATTTGAAATCCATAAGCTTTACCAACAATACGCTGCTGATGCAGGCCAACCAGATTTTAGAATATACCAAAAACCAGCATGTTGAAAATAAACTTGTCCTGTCGGTTTTTAATCTCAAAAACGAAATACAGTCGATATTAAATTCGATTGAACCTTATATCGAAACCAGGAACAATGAATTGGTCATCCAAGAAGACATAAACCCTGAACTTGTGGTCTGGTCAGATCCCACGAAGATCAACCAGATTTTCATGAATATCTTGGGCAATGCCAATAAATTTACCGAAAACGGGCGCATCAGCGTTACCATAAAAACAGCATCCGTCAGTGAAAATATTGTTTCTTTACACACGGAAGTAATTGATACCGGTGCCGGGATTTCACCGTCTGACCTCAGGAATATATTTGAGCCTTATTATCAGGGCATCCTTTCGGAAGATGTGGAAAACCTGGGAGCAGGCCTCGGGCTCAGCTTATGCAAAGAACTGGCTGAGCTGTATTCCGGTACGATATCGGTGAAAAGTGAAGTGAATCAGGGGACAACCGTTATTTTTTCTCTTAATTTAAATGTATATGAATCAGTCAGATAATAAGCCGGTCAGTTTTTTACTGGCAGATGATCACAGTCTTATCAGGCAGGGTATTGTATTCCTGCTGGAGGATCTTGGTTTTGATTATGAAGTTTTTCATGCTTCTAACCTTCATCAGTTAAAAGAATGCATAAAAATGAATCCTGTAACGATTGCCATTATAGATGCCCATTTTCCGGATGGGAACAGCCTTGCTGTTTTGCCAGAGATTATAAAACTGAGCCCGAAGACCAAAATTCTGATCTTTACCGGCATTGATGAAAACATACATGCGCTCAAGTTTCTTGATGCCGGTGCCCACGGCTTTTTAAGCAAACTGAATGAAGAAGACGAAATCCGCAATGCCATCCTGAAAATAAAAGAGCATGGTGAATATGTCTCCCAGGCAACACAGGTATTGCTGATGGGTTCACTGCACAACCGGAGCCTCATCAATCCCCTTTTATCGCTTTCTGCAAGGGAACGGCAGATTGCAGAACTGTATGCCGAAGGCTACGGGAACCTGGAAATCTCCAACCAGCTGAATATAAAACAGAATACCGTAAGTACGCTTAAAAAAAGAATATTTGAAAAACTTGGTATTGAAAATATGGTAGAGCTGATCGTACTCGTTAAAAACCATCAGTAGCAGTAATTTTCAGTTATGTTCCATAACTTCCATCAGAAGAGCCTTTAACGGTCAGTTATGCTTTATCAAATTTATAGTCTGTAGAAAAACATCTACAGCCCCGCCGATATATATCTAAGCCTTATTGTGTGAACGTTGTATGCTTATTGATATCTTTGTATCACTATAACAACTGTTAATCAACGGTATCCAAAGCCTTTAATTCTGAAACACAAATGATGAAAAAAATAATCAGAATTAAAAATATAAAAACACAAGTGATAAAAACAGGATCTTATTACAGGGCTTAACGGCTCTGTGATAGATACTGAATTAAAAAATGCTTTGAGTCGTTGACAGCCTTAAAAAAAATGCCTGCAGGTTTTCTGGAGGCATTTTTCTTTAACAATAAATACGGTTCTGTTATTTGGTGAATCTCAGAGGATATTTTACGTTTTTAAAATCATCAATACTGGCTTTTAAAGATCCTACTGCCAGTTCTGCTTTCAGAAGCATAGGAATATGGTTGAGGTCATTGGAAACCCACATCACCACGCCTTCTTTCGCTTTAAAGACTCTTCCGCTTTTTACGGACGGAATAATTTTCAAACAGTTGATGGTACCGAATTTAGTGCTCAGGTTTTCAGTTCCTGCCACCTTAAGCTGGAAAGCAAACATTTCATCATCAATCCAGACATTCATATTGATTACATTTCCCACTTTGAGCTCAGCAGGGCTTTTACTTCTTAAATAATAGAAACACGACAGCATATCTTGGACGCCTCTCACAGACTTAATTACTTTTGATCCGTTGGCCGGTGTTTTCTTATCGGTTAATACCAATGTATTGTTGTCATGGTTAAATGCCGTTTCCAGATGCTGGCGGTAGTTTCCTTCCTTTACATTCCTGATATAATAGCTGGGAAGCTGCGTATTGATGTTGATATAGCTCTCATAAACATCTTCAACCTTAAAAAATGCCTTTACCGCTCCGGTAGTCTGCCCCGTTCCCCTTACATGCAGGTGCGGAGCCCCTCTGTAGGTCGTTTTCTGTGCTTTCAGGTTTGCGGTTCCGGCATTCAGGAACCCGTAGTGGATCCGCAGGGTGATTGATTCGCCATCTGCAATATTGTTGATCTGCCCGGAGCCGAGAAAGAACATCAGGAGGGTTAATACATTGAATAATTTCTTCATAACTATATTTTTTATAATAAGGTTGCCTGTTGTTAGATTAAAAAAAATGAGAAAGGTTTGATAAATCTCAGTTTTTTATTTAGACTGAATTAAAAGGCTTCGCATTAAAATTAGTAAATTTGCAGCCACAAGTATAATTAAATTATCTTATAATTATGATAACTACCGATATATTGATCATAGGAGCCGGTCCTACCGGGCTTTTTGCTGTATTTGAAGCAGGTTTACTGAAAATGAAGTGCCATATCATCGATGCACTTCCGCAGCCGGGAGGTCAGCTGGCGGAGCTTTATCCTAAGAAACCTATTTTCGATATTCCGGGGTATCCTTCTGTAAATGCAGGAGAGCTGGTAGATAATCTGATGGAGCAGATCAAACAGTTTCAGCCGGGCTTTACCCTTGGTGAAACCGCTGTTTCCTATACCAAAGTAGATGAGGAATGGTTTGAGGTGGTAACCAACAAAGGAACGGTTCACAGATGTAAAGCCATCGCTATTGCGGGTGGACTGGGAACTTTTGAGCCCAGAAAACCAACCATGGCAAATGTTGCAGATTATGAAGAAAAAGGCCTTGAGTATTTTGTAAAAGAACCTGAGCATTTCAGGAATAAAAAAGTAGTCATCGCGGGAGGCGGAGATTCTGCCCTGGACTGGAGTGTTTTCCTTTCCAATGTAGCCAGTGAGGTAACGCTGATCCACAGAAGAAATGAATTCCGTGGTGCTCTGGATTCCGTAGAGAAAGTACAGGCCCTGAAAGACCAGGGAAAAATAAAACTGATTACACCGGCTGAAGTTACAGCCATCAAAGGTGACGGAAAAGTAGAAGCCATTACTGTAGAAATAGACGGGCAGGAAGCTTTTGATATTGAAACGGATTATTTCATCCCATTATTTGGTCTGACTCCAAAATTGGGCGAAATTTCTCAATGGGGACTGAATATCGAGAAAAATGCAATCGTTGTTAATAACGCCTTGGATTACCAGACTAATATTGATGGAATTTATGCCATCGGGGATATCAATACCTATCCCGGAAAGCTGAAACTGATTCTTTGCGGATTCCATGAAGCGACTTTAATGTGCCAGAGTGTCTATAACCGCTTAAACCCGGGTAAAAAATTCGTGTTGAAATATACAACGGTGAGTGGGGTAGACGGTTTCGACGGAAGCAGAAAAGAAGCGGAGAAAGCCGTTGTGAAAAAAATTGATTAAATTTGTTGCCGGTTATGGGCCGTCAGTTAACAGGCTCTGCCATCAACGATAAACAATCAGCAGGAATGAACGATATAAATATAAAAATCACCGATAGGGAAGGGGTTACTCACGATGTTGTTGCGCCAACGGATATGTCCATGAATTTAATGGAAATCATCCGTTCTTATGAATTGGCGGAAGAAGGTACCATCGGGGTATGCGGAGGAATGGCGATGTGCGCTTCATGCCAGGTCTATGTAATCAATGATCCCGGACTTGAGCCGATGGGTGATGAAGAAGATGCCATGCTGGGAGAAGCTTTCCATGTAGAAGCAAACAGCAGACTGGGATGCCAGCTGCATATCGCTGCAGAAATGGAAGGCCTTGAAGTGGAAATTGCTCCTTACCCTTAGAAATTCTTATTTAAACGATATAATGTAAAAACTCCTGAAGATTTCTTCGGGAGTTTCTATTTCCATGTTTGGACTTTCTTTTTTAAATCTTTTGCGCTAATTATTCGGCCGTTATTTTCGTCATCAATAGCTTGATCTATTTCGCTGTTTAATTGATTTATAAACTTTGATTTTATATCCTGAGCAAAATTTTTCAGGCTTCTTTTTATGAAATAGATTTTTCAGCATAATTAAATTATTGAAAATTAATAGCTGTATGCCACTCCGTATTTAGCACTTGTAGCACCGCTCCAAAATGTCATATTTGTTTTATATTGATCTTCAAGAAAAATTATATGGGCATTTAATTTTGCAGCCTCTTTTTTTATTTTCATTGTAGCCTTTTTATCAATTGCAACTTTACCATTAAAATTCCAGTCATTGCTTGATGTAGCTCTTACTTCACCTTTTCTTGTCAGGCACTTTACATCATCAGGATTGGTTGTAATAATTACTTTTTCCCAATCTTTTATGCCATTAATTACTATCTTTTCGTCAAATTGCTGAATTCGGCCTGAACCAAATATAATTTTATTAATACAGTTTTTACTTAGGGAATTATTAATTGATTCATTAGGGAAATTGTAAATAATTATATCATCAACGGAAGAAATATATACTTTTAAGCTGTCGCCGGAATGATTAATAATTACATCATTTAATTTTTGTGATAAGAAGAGCTGACCATAAAAGGTAAGTAATAATAAAAGTATCCGCATAGTTTTAGTTTTTACAAATCTAATGTTTTTATTTAAACCTCCTCTTTAGAAATCCACTTTCCAACCGTTGGAGCCTGATAATTTCTCATCATTTCCAATAACTCATCAATCGTATTGCTGATCAACAGCATCTCACGGTTGATCTGTTTCAAAAATCCTTTATCCACCATGGTCTGTACCAGTTTAATCAGGTCGTCATAAAATCCGTCAATATTTAAAATCCCGATTGGCTTTTGATGAAGTCCGAGCTGTGCCCAGGTAATCATTTCAAAAAACTCTTCCAGCGTTCCGTAACCACCGGGAAGGACGATCACGCCATCGCAAAGGTCATTCATTCTGGTTTTTCTTTCATGCATGGTTTCTACCAGGATCAATTCTGTAAGTTGGTTGTGGGCAATTTCCTTGGATTGTAAAAAGTGGGGAAGTACACCAACAACCTTTCCGTCTTCGTTTAAAGCTCCGTCGGCAACAGCACCCATCAAACCGACGTTGGCACCTCCATAAACCAATTGGATATTTTGTTTTGCCAAGGTGCGGCCGAGCAAGGCTGCCTGTTCTTTGTAGACATCATCCGAACCGAAACTCGATCCGCAGAATACGGTAATACTATTCATAGTTTTAAAAATTTATTAAAAAAATATCCAAAATCAAAACGACCTTGGATATTCAATATAATAATTTTATATTTTTATTTTAAAGGAATATTTGCTAAAATTTCTTTCGTAAAACTCCAGAACTTCTGTGTGGAAGAAATATTGGCTTTTTCGTCAGGGGAATGTGCTCCGCGGATGGTCGGCCCGAAGCTTACCATTTCCATTTCAGGATAGTTGGCTCCGATGATTCCGCATTCCAGGCCGGCGTGGCATGCGACAACATGAGGTTTTTCTGTGAACTTTTCCGTATATATTTTCTCCATCAGCTGGACGATCTCAGAACCCGGCTTTGGCTTCCATCCCGGATAAGAACCGCTGAATTCCGTGTTCATTCCTGCCAGTTCAGCTACCGATTTCAGTTGTTCAGATACCGAATCTTTTGAGGAATCTACGGAAGACCTTGAAAGGTTCAGAATTTTCAGGCTGCCTTCTTTCAATTCAACTCTTGCCACGTTGTTTGATGATTCCACCAGGTCTTTTACATCCGGGCTCATTCTGTACACCCCGTTGTGAAGAGATTTCAATGTTAAAATGATTTTCTTTGAATCTGCTTCAGAAATTGCCTGCTCAGAAGATGTTGAATTTTCAATATTAATCTGGAGATTAGGCTCTACCGTGGCAAATTCTTCTAAAATTTCTTTTTTCAGGCCCTCTGTTATTTCTTCAATAAATTCCTGGGCATTTCTTACGGAAGCAACCGCAACCCCTTCTCGCGGGATCGCATTTCTCAATCCGCCACCGTCAATAGAAACCAGCTGGACATTTTCTTTTTCCAAAGCCTTGTAAAGCAGTCTTCCCAGAATTACGTTCGCATTTCCGAAACCTTTGTGGATATCCATTCCTGAATGGCCTCCCTGAAGACCTTTCACTTCAAACCTTACAATCTGACCTTTAACGTCTTCTTTTTCATAGGTTTGGGTAATCGTAACATCCACTCCTCCTGCACAGCCGATATCGATTTCATCGTCTTCTTCCGTATCAAGATTTAACAAAATCTGTCCGCTTAATTGTCCGGGTTTTAAGCCTAAAGCTCCCGTCATTCCGGTCTCTTCATCAATCGTGAAAAGAGCTTCCAGATCAGGATGGGCAATATCCTTACTTTCCAGAATCGACATAATTGTAGCCACTCCCAAGCCGTTATCCGCTCCCAGGGTCGTTCCTTTTGCCTTTACCCAGTCTCCGTCAATTTCCATTTTGATCCCTTCTGTTTCAAAATCAAAATTCACATCGTTGTTTTTCTGACAGACCATGTCCAGGTGAGATTGCAGTACAACCGATTTGCGGTTTTCCATGCCTGCAGTGGCCGGTTTTTTAATAATAACGTTCCCCACTTGATCAACGGTGGTTTCCAATCCTAAATTTTCACCGAATTCTTTGATGAAGGCAATTACCCTTTCTTCTTTTTTTGAGGGTCTCGGAACCGCGTTCAGCCTGGAGAAATTTTTCCAGATGATCTGCGGTTCAATAGTGGATAGTTCCATGAAATTTTATTTTTATCAAAATTACGAAATTAAAAATGCTCCCGTCAAACGGAAGCATTCTTTTTATTGTTCAGTGCAGGCCAATGGTTCTGCAATCCGGCAGTAAAACGGTTGTTAACATCCGCATTCACCGTAGACAGGCACGGTTTCTTTGGTGCCGTCCGGTTTTTCAATGGTCATTGAACCTTCAAATATCAATGCTTCTTCGCCTTTTACCTTCTTTCCTTTTACGGAGATCTTGTAATCGCCGTTTTCTATTTCTTTATTCAGTTCTTCACCGGACTCCATATCGCTGGAAGAAATCAGGTTCATGGCTATCCTTTTCCCGTCCAGTTTCATATAGGCGGTTTTTCCTGCATCATCGGCATAAATGTACTTTTCAGCTTCAAAATCGGCCCTGTTTTTTGCAAAATAACAGGAACATTCTTTAATCTCCTGAGGAAAAGGGAAACTTTCCACCAGGATTTTCCCGGAAGTATGCTCGGTTTTCACGCTATCCTGAACAGTCTGTACAGAATCTGCAGGATTTGTATTCTGAGTGATTTTCTGTTCTTTTTTACACGAAACCAGCATCATGGCTGAAGCAAAAACGATTATATATTTCATTGTTTTGGCGTATTGTATTATCTATCCTCTTGATCTTTCAAGAAGTGTCATCATCAGTAAAGAAAGAATAACCAGGCTTTCCTGCTCATCATCAATATCAATGAGCCTGTCCAGCTGGAATCTCCTCCCGAAAAATGAAGGCATCTTTTTTAATTTAAAATATTCCTTTCCGTCCATTCCTCTCACGGTGTATGCAGGATTAAGAAAATAACCGGTAAACATACCTATAACAGGGATTTCGCTCACCATTCCGTCCAGGAATTTGGTCCATGCATTATCTTCTGTGATGGTAAATCTCGGCTCGTCGGCAGCATCCAGAACGTTATAGGTGGATTTCCAGAAAGAACGCATTCCTTTTCTCGCCAGCCTTCCGAAATTTTTTGTGTTGATGGCATCTTTAATAGAATAGGACGCATTAAAATCAATCCATTGGTTGGCCTGGATCCTGAAAAGTTCTTTTGTTTTGCTTTCATCATTGAAAACAACAACATCTTCTTTCAATTTGAACATTTTCTGACGGACATACGCTACATAATTGCCGTTTTTATCCGTAATGTTGAAATCACTGGCTAATGTTGTGATTTTAAATTTAAAATCCAGCGGATAATTTAAATTGTTAAGTACCATTAAGTTTATTTTTCAAGTTAATATTTAGTATTCAAAGGTAACGGTTTTTTAACAGTTATCCATGATGGATGATGAATTATGAGGTATGATATCCAATAATGATTACTGAAAATCCGGGAATGTAAATCTGCATGGATATTCAATTACGGATCCGCTTAAAATTGCCTGTTGAGTATTCATTATTTACAACTTTAATTATTATTTTTGCGTAATGGATTACCCAAGTAAAGTGTTGGCAAAAGCGGTGGATGAAATTTCGGGGCTTCCCGGAATCGGCAGGAAAACGGCCCTTCGTTTAGCATTACATTTATTAAAGCAGCCCAATTCCAGAGCAATGAGCTTAGGGAATTCCCTGATCAGTCTGGTGAATGACATCAAATACTGTAAAGAATGCCATAATTTTTCTGATTTTGAGGTCTGTGAGATCTGCAGCAATGAAAAAAGGAGTGATGAAGTCATCTGTATTGTAGAAGATGTCCGCGACGTAATCGCCATAGAGAATACCGGGAAATACAATGGGAAATACCTTATTTTGGGCGGGAAGATTTCTCCGATGGAAGGGGTTGGACCCAATCAGCTGAATATTCCGAGCATCGAAAAGAAACTGAACGCAGGAAAAGTAAAAGAACTTATTTTTGCTTTAAGCGCTACAATGGAAGGGGATACAACCGCTTATTACATATACAAGAGGTTTAAAAATTTTAAGGTGAATTTTTCCAGCATAGCAAGAGGGATTTCCGTAGGAGACGAACTGGAATATGCAGATGAAATTTCACTGGGAAGATCTATTATGAACAGGCTGCCTTACAGTGAGGGAGGTTCCTGATACGTTATTATTAAGTTCTGATGATTTCTATAATTATTCCGGTATATAATGCAGAAAGTACGATAATCAATGCTTTGAATTCAATTAAAGCGCAGACGGTCGGGCTGCAGATATTTGAGGTGATTATAATCAACGACGGGTCAACGGATTTAAGTAAAGAAGCTGTCGGAAATTTTATCAGAGAAAATCCGGGAATGGAGATCCGGTTTCTTGAACAGGCAAACGGCGGCGTGTCGTGTGCCCGGAATGCAGGGATGAAAATTGCGAAAGGTGATTATATTGCTTTTCTGGATGCGGATGATGAATGGCTGCCCTTAAAGACTGAAAGACAGCTGGCATATCTTGAAAACAAACATTTTGCGGTAGACTTTCTGGCTACACGGAGAAATCATAACAGGATCCTTTTGCCTTACGGTGTTAAAAATCATCTTGCTGAAATCACATTTGGAAAATTATTGCTGAGAAATGAAGCCCAGCCCTCCACAGTGCTTTTCAAAAGGAAAATTCTTGACAATACCGGTTATTTTAATGATGATCAGCGGTATGCCGAAGATCTTAATTACTGGATGAAAATCTCAAGAAACAATAAAATGTATATACTGGATGAAAACCTGTTGATAGCGGATGGAGGAAAAAGAACCTTCGGAGTGTCCGGGCTGTCCGCAGATCTTCATCTGATGGAAGAGGGTTTCCAGAGAAATCTTAAGGAAATGCATGCATTGAAGCATATCAGTTGGGGACAATATTTTCTCCTCAAATTTTTTTATAAAGCAAAATACTTACTTTTGCTGGCAAGAACGTGGTACTTTAGTTTAAAAAACATTTATTATAAAAACCGGAAATGAGGTTGTCTATCATTATTGTTAATTATAATGTCACTCAGCTGCTTAAATGCTGTCTTTTGTCAGTACAGAAATATGCAGCAGATATTGAATATGAAGTAATTGTAATTGATAATGCTTCTACCGATTCCTCATGGAAAGATTTGATCCCGGAGTTTCCTGATGTTCATTTTATCGCATCTGAAACCAACGATGGCTTTGCAAAAGCAAATAATAAAGCGGTAAAAACCGCAAAAGGAGATTACCTTTTGATTTTAAATCCGGATACTGAATTTGAGGGTTTTTATATGACGGATATTTTACATTTTGCAGATTCCCAACCTGCTTTCGGATGTCTCGGAGTGAGAATGCACGATGCAGAGGGGAACTTTCATCCGGAAAGCAAGCGTTCTGTACCGGATATGTTTAATTCCTTCGAAAAACTGTTCGTTAATTTCAAAAAGAATAATTCAAAATCATACTACAGAGATGATATTGATGAAACGGCTGTAGATAAAGTAGAGATTGTTACAGGGGCTTTTTTACTGATTAAAAAAACGGTTTATGATAAGGTTGGCGGACTGGACGAAGCATATTTTATGTACGGTGAAGATGTGGATCTGTGTTATACCTTATTAAAAAACGGCTATACTAATTTTTATTATGGTAAAGCTTCCATTCTTCATCATAAAGGGGAAAGCACGGTAAAAGATGAGATCTATCTGCAGAGGTTTTACGGAGCCATGCATATTTTTATAAATAAATACTACAGGAAATCTCAGCCACTGCAATACATGCTTCTGAAAGCCGGATTAAATCTCAGATATAAAATTGAGAAATCTAAATTAAAATAAACAGCAAAAGCAACTCAAACGAGTTGCTTTTGCTTTGGGTATGTAAAAATATTATTTGCTTATTTAATCGGTGCAGGCGTCTGGGTGGCCGGTGTAGTTGTAGAGGCCGGAGCTGCAGACTGGGTTGCCGGAGCTTCTTTCTTTGCCGGTACCGGAACGGGTGCAGCCGATGGCTTACCTGTAATCACAACGCTTAAAAGGATAAGAACAATAATTGTTGCTCCTAAAGTCCAGGTTGCTTTTTCCATGAAGTCATTGGTTCTCTGTACCCCGAACTGTGCAGAAGAAGCACCTCCGAAAGTACTGGAAAGACCTCCGCCTTTAGGGTTTTGAGCCATAACGATGATAACCAGTAAAATACTCGCGATCATTACAAGAACCATCAATAGTATAAATATAGAATCCATTAATTTGATATCTTTTAGAATGGGCAAATTTAATCTTTTTTTACCGAACAGCAAAAAAAGATCTCACCAAATGTTGTTAAAAAGAAAAAGCAGCAAATCAGGTTGCTGCTTTTTCCGTAAATATGATGTTTTTATTTAAAATCAGTGTCTTTCGCCTGATTCACTTCATAAGATTTTACATTCATGGTCATGTCCATTCCCATTTGGTTTACAGAGATGGTGTACGGCATTTTAACGCCTGCTACATCCTTATAATCAGAAAATACGGTAGGAACGGTTATGGTCTGTCCCTGTGCCTTCACGGTTTTTGTTTCTCCGGTTTTCAGTCCTGTTTTTACGCTGTAATAGTAAGTCGTGTCATTTCCCTTTACCACATAAGAATCTTCTCCGCCTACTTTTTCAATGCCTGCCACTTTATAATCAGCAGATTTTGCAAAACCCAGCTCCTCGAAAAGCTCCGTATTTTTTTGTTTCTCAGCAATCTGTTCTGCTTTCATAGGCACTTTCTGTCCCATCTGCTCAGAAAATCCTGTCTTCCCGTCAAATACCTGTTTCTGAACCACCTGTCCCATTGCGGTTACCGTAGTCAGTTCTTTTCCGCCCTGTGCCTTAACCATTTTCAGGTCAATATTCTGGCCCTGCATCGTCATGGAAGCAGTCATTGAGTAAGAAGAGATTTTATTAAGATTTGCTTTTCCACCGATTGCATCAATGTATTTGTCTGCGATAGAAGCTACCGTTACATTGGCATCCATTTTTTTGGCTGACGGTTTTGCAACAGGATTGGCATCTGTGTCGTAATATTTTACAGGATAACCCAGTTTTTCCAGTCCTTCAGAAATATCAGATGCTTTTCCAGCGATAAAGATTCTGCTCTGGCTAGGTAAAATATTTGTTTTTACAGCATTTGAAACATCAGCAGCCGTTACTTTATCAATAGACTTCAGGTAATTTGTGTAGAAATCAGCAGGAAGGTCCTGAATTTTCTGGTTTAGTGCGAATCTGGCGATGGTCTCAGGTTTTTCCAGAGACATGATGAAATTCCCTTTCAGCTTAGCCTTTGCATTTTCAAGCTCTTCAGGTTTTACCGTTGAGATCGCGTTAAGCTCATTGATGAATTCTTTTACCGCTTTATCCGTTACTTCATTTCTTACGCTTGCAGTGGCAGAGAACTGCGGAGAATATTTGCTTGCGCTCATGTTGGAATAAGCCCCGTACGTAAATCCGTTTTTCTCACGAAGGTTCATGAAAAGCCTTGCTTCACCACCTCCTCCAAGGATGTAGTTGGCAATGGTAGCAGGGAAATAGTCTGCATCTTTCATTTTCAGCGCGTTCAGGTTGTTTAGTGATACAACAGACTGTACAGCAGTAGGAACGTCCACTACATTGATCTCTGTTTTACCAACATTTCCGGATGGCTCTAACGGTATAATAGGTGTATTTGCCTTTTTCCAGCCACTGAAAGCCTTTTCAATCATCGGCTTCACTTTATCAAACTTTACGTCCCCTACAATTACCAGATATGCATTGTCCGGAGCGTAATATTTTTTATAGGTATTCTGTACATCAGCCAATTGGATTTTGTTGATGGATTCAACCGTTTCAAATTCCCCCCTTGATGTATTTTTCCCGTACATCAAAGCATTGGAAACCCTTGAAGCGATAGCCGATGCATTTTTTTCTTCAGATTTCAACCCTTCGATTGCTCTTTCCTTAGAATTCTGTATTTCTTCAGCAGAAAATTTAGGATTGATAATCGCATCCGCCATTAAGCTTAAAACCTGAGGAAAATATTTGGAAAGCGAGCTGGCAAAAGCACCGCCTGACGAGAAACCTAAGTTAGCGCCAAGGTAATCAACTTTTTTGTTGAAGGCGTCTTTGCTCATGTTGGTGGTTCCGTTTTCGAACTGTTCAGCCATGATTTGGCTTACACCGGTTACGGTTCCTTCATTATACGGAGGCCTGTCCATGGAAAGATTGGCGCTTACCCTCGGCAGTTTGTTGTTTTCCACCACCATTACCGTAAGGCCGTTGCTCAGCTGGAAGGTTTTTGGCTTGGCAATGTTGATCGCAGGCGTCGGGCCCGGTTTCGGCATTGCATTAAGATCTATTTTTTGTGCTGAAACCATTCCCGCGAAGAAAAATGCTGCAGCTATATATGTTAATTGCTTTTTCATTTGTAAAAATTTAATTTTTAATAATCATTGAACTTAAAAGTCTCGGCTGATTACTTTTTTTCAGGAACGTAGTTGATGATGATTCTTTGGTTGGCATTAAGATACTTTTTTGCTGCATTCTGAAGATCCTGTCTGGTGATAGATCTGTAAATGTCAATCTCTTTATTGATTAAATTGGTATTCCCCATCAGTACATGGTTCGTTGCCAGTGAAGCCGCAATTCCCTGAATGCTGGAGTTGGCATTAACGAATTGGTTTTCATACTGGTTCTGAAGCTTCTGGTAGTCTTCTTCAGAAATTAAGGTAGTCTGAAGTTTCTTGATTTCAGTATCAATGTCAGCCTGAAGCGTTGCTTTGGAGGTCTGTCCCATCGGGATCGCGAAGAATGCGAAGATTCCGTAATCTTCAAGCCCTTGGTTAAATGCCTGCACCTGAAGTGCTTTTTTATCCTGGTCAACTAATTTTTTGTATAAAACCGAAGATTTACCGTTGCTTAAGTAAGAAGAAAGCATATCAAGCACATACGCATCTTTCTCCTTGTTCCCCGGAGTTCTGTAAGCGAAAATATAAGCCGGAAGCTGAATGTTCGGGTCTGTAGCCGTTACTTCTTTTTCCTGGGTGATAGGCGCATCTTTCGGGAAGTTTTTAGGGGAAACAGTTCCTTTAGGGATGCCTCCGTAATAATCCTGGATCCATTTCTTCGTCTGTTCAGGCTTGATGTCTCCTGCAACCACTAGAGTAGCGTTGTTCGGAACATAGTATTTTTTATAAAATGCCTGGAACTCGTCTAATTTTGCAGAGTTCAGATCTTCCATAGAACCTATGGTCGGCCAGTTGTATGGGTGGTTGGTAAATAAATTTTTCTGAATGGTACTGAAAAGATTCCCGTAAGGCTGGTTGTCCATTCTCAGTCTTTTTTCCTCTTTTACAACTTCTCTCTGCGTATCCACACCAATCTGGTTAATCACTGCATGGCGCATTCTTTCGGCTTCCATCCAAAGACCTAACTGCTCGTTGTTGGAAGGGAATGTTTCGTAGTAATACGTTCTGTCATTGGTGGTGTTGGCATTATTTTGTCCTCCGTTTGAAGAAACTATTTTAAACCAGTCACCTCTTTTAATGTTAGGGGTTCCTTCAAACAAAAGATGCTCAAAAAAGTGAGCAAAGCCTGTTCTTCCTTTTACTTCATCTTTTGCACCTACATGGTACATAACACCTGTGGTAACAACCGGTGCAGAATTATCCTGATGAAGAATTACGTGAAGGCCGTTCGGCAGGTCATATTCTTCGAATTTAATTTGTTGCGCATTCAGAGCCATCCCGAAGAAAGCTGCAGCAGCAACAGAAAGAAGTCGCTTTTTCATAAAGTAGAAATTGTTTTGTCAATTAGTTCCAAATTTACTTTAATTGTTACAATCTTCACTATAAATTTTTTGGCCCGAATTTGTATATTTATGGAAAATACTTTCAGATGCGGTACGGAGGATTTTATTCTGTTCCGGATATGGATTAATTTACATCATAAAACAATTAAGAATGAAAAGCTTTTTACAGCAGAATGTTTCCCAGGATTCCCTTATTACCCTTTTTAGCCAGGCCCCCGTGGCAATGTCCCTGTTGATAGGTGATGATTTTACCATTCACAGTGCCAACCCGCAGATCCTGGAACTCTGGGGAAAGGATGATTCGGTGATAGGAAAATCGCTGTTTGAAGTTCTTCCGGAAATACAGTCTCAGGGGTTTGTGGAAATCCTTAACAGTGTATACCGGAACGGAGAAATTTTTAACGGAAATAAATGGCCTGTTTTTTTAGAAAAATACGGCGTGTCTGAAGAGCATTTCTTTAATTTTATTTATGCTCCCGTATACAATGATGACAGGGAAATTATCGGGGTAAGCATTGTCGCAACTGAAATTACAGACCAGGTGATCTCAGAAAAAAAGCTGAAAGACAGCGAATACCGCTTTGAATCGCTTATTAAAAAATCAGACTATTCTATTGCCATCTACAGTACAGAAGAACTTTTTATAGAGTTTGCCAATGAACCGATGTTCAAAACCTGGGGCAAAGATGCTTCCGTCATCGGGATGAAGCTTGAAGATGCACTTCCCGAACTGGAAGGGCAGCCGTTTATAGGGATTCTGAAAAATATTTTCAGGACCGGTGAAACCTATACAGCAAAAGAAGATCAGGTAGAGCTGATTGTAGATGGGATCTTACAGACTTTCTATTACAATTTTTCTTACAAGCCGCTTAAAAATCCAAGCGGTGAAGTATATGCCATCCTCAATATGGCCGTAAATGTTACGGACATCGTAATGGCAAGGAAAGAAGTGCAGGAAAGCGAAAAGAAATTACGCGATCTGGCTGATTCGATGCCGCAGTTTGTATGGACGTGTGACCATAACGGGCAGATTACGTACATGAACGAAAGCTGGTACAGATATACAGGGTTCACGGAAAATCAGGACCAGACTCAATTGGTAAAAGCAATGATGAGGCCGGAAACTGTTGGGAAAGTAGATCAGGCATGGGAAGAATCTGTGCGTACATCCAGTCCTTTTGTTATGGAATATGAACTTGAAGATCCCAAACAGAAAGGGAATTACAGGTGGTTTCTGGGAAGGGCTGTCCCGAACTTCGGGGAAAACGGGGAAGTAAAACAATGGACGGGAACCTTTACAGATATCAACGAAGTCAAGCAGCTGGAAACCCAGAAAGACAATTTTCTCGGTATTGCCAGCCATGAGCTTAAAACACCGCTCACCAGCCTTAAATTATACACCCAGTTCATCAAAACGAATCTGCAGAAATCAGGAGATTACAAAAATGCAGATGTTGTGAAAAGGATGGACGGCCAGATTGACCGCCTTACGGAACTGATCAATGAGCTGCTGGATGTTACCAAAATCCAGAAGGGACAGATTCAGCTCAATGAATCTTATTTTGATTTTGATCAGCTTGTGGATGAAGTGGTGGAAGAGCAGCAAATGACCTCAAGGCATAAAATGGTCGTAAGCAAATTAAAAATAGGCGAAGTTTTTGCAGACCGGCACCGGATTTCACAGGTGATGGCCAATCTCATCAGCAATGCCATCAAATACTCGCCGGACGCAGATGAGGTACACATTTCCTCATCGTTAGAAGGAGACCGGGCTAAATTCTGTGTCCGTGACTTCGGGATCGGGATTCCGGCTGATAAACAGTCGAAAGTTTTCGATCAGTATTACAGGATCAGCGAATCCAGAGCCCATACATTTCCCGGTTTAGGACTTGGGCTTTTTATTTCCTCCGAAATTATAAAAAGAGCCGGAGGGGAAATTTCTGTTTCTTCCGTTGAACGAGAAGGGTCTGATTTTTGCTTCAGAATCCCAAAGAATAAAAATTAAAAAATTACCATGTCTAGTTCTGCAAAAATAATGGTGGTAGATGACAGCCCTGCAATTGTTGACTCGATTGAAATGATGCTTGATTTTGAAGGATTTGAGGTTGATAAATTTTACAAAGGCTCAGAAATGTTCAGTGCGCTGGATCCTGACATGAAGCCTGATGTAATCTTAATGGATATGTGGCTGTCCGGTGAAGACGGCAGGGATTTTTGCAAACTGATTAAGACAGATGAAAAATTAAGAGATATTCCTGTACTTATTATGTCCGCAAGCCGCGGCCTTGAACAGTCCGCTCTGGATGCAGGTGCCAATGAATTTATTGCCAAGCCTTTTGATCTCGGAAATATGGTAGACCGGATCAGGTTTTACATTAAATAACGTGAGTTCGATGTAAAAAATAAAAAAGTATCATAGAAAAAAGCAGAAGAATTAGTATATTTAAGGTATTGAAATTCAAATATTTAACTAATACTTCTGCTATGATTTCTGATGATAAAAT